>Ga0208048_1000196_pt1 | contig 31886 bp, 29 predicted proteins | sample Malawi_45m_30L_FD_184163 | JGI IMG/M metagenome (GOLD analysis project Ga0208048, IMG submission 184163) | Freshwater microbial communities from Lake Malawi, Central Region, Malawi to study Microbial Dark Matter (Phase II) - Malawi_45m_30L... | ecosystem: Environmental > Aquatic > Freshwater >...
GCCCCAAAACTGCCGGCTTCTCTTCGGAAACAAGCGGAAAAAGCAGTCATCCGAATAGGCAGTGAAGCAAACGGAACAATCTCGTCCCGATAAATATTAGTTACCGGTACTTCAGAAGTAGGAATCAAATACAAATTATCCAATGGCATGTGATACATCTGCCCTTCTTTATCAGGCAGCTGACCCGTTCCATAAGCAGAAGCCTCATTAACCAGCAAAGGAGGTAAGTACTCTGTGTAACCAGCCGAGGTATTAAAATCTAAAAAATATTGTACCAGGGCACGTTGTAGTTTGGCACCCTTTCCTTTGTAAAGCGGGAATCCACTTCCTGTAATTTTTGCACCTGTTTCAAAATCTACCAACTGATATTTTTTGATCAAGTCCCAATGCGGCACGGCATCAACAGCCAAGCTGGGTTTATTGCCTCCTTCGCGGACCACAACATTATCAGTGGCGGCTTTCCCATTGGGAACCTCAGCGGCAGGTAAGTTGGGTAATCGGACTAATTCTTGCTGTAGTTCCTGTTCCCGAATTGCCAATTGCTCGGCCAAGGGTTGCAACGCCGCTTTAAAACTAGCTACCTCTTGCTTTTTTTGCTCCGCCTCCTCTTTTTGCCCCTTCCCCATTAGCATACCAATTTCTTTGGAAGCGCTATTAATTTTTGCTTGCAAGTTGTCCGACTCAAATTGCAATTTTTTTCGCAGGTCATCCAGCCCAATAATGACATCTACTAGCTCGGGTTGCCCAAAATATTTTTTGAGCAGACCGGTTTTTACTGCATCGGGATTTTGACGAATCTGCTGTAACGTAAGCATGAAGAGAATTTGCGCAAAGATAATTGATGGCTGAATGTCAAAGTCAGTTGGGATCGGCCCTTACTTATCTTTGTTCTATGCAGGCAACAGACGATTTACAATCCCGATGGTGGCAATTAGAGAGCAAACTGGTAGAGCGATTTGGTAAAAAACCAGACTTGGAGACTATTTTATTTCTGGTTGGTGTCCAGGAATTTGGCGATATCCGCGAAAAGTTCACCAAAGAACAAAAGCAAGATCTGATGCACATAGCAGTATGCCAATTATTATCAGAGAGTGGATATTACGAACTGGAAAAAGTAGATGAAGATGGCTGGCCACATTTTAAACAGTTAAAAGCTTTACCTGAACTGAATATGATCGAGCAGGAAAATTTTATAAAGGATCACGTGTTATTGTATTTTGAAAAAAATGAATTTTAAACTATGAAACAAATACTACTGCTGGCACTCTCTTTTTCGCTAGCCTTACATACCCTGGCACAAAAAGACAGTATCGTTATAAAACGAGACAGAAAAAGAGATGTGTTACTCGAAACCTCAATGGGTAATATCTGGATTAGACTTTCAGATGCTACGCCCCTACACCGGGATAATTTTATCAAGCTGGTAAAAATGCATTACTATGATGGCATCCTTTTTCATAGAGTTATACAAAACTTTATGATCCAATCAGGTGATCCTGATAGCCGTGGTGCAGCTCCAGGTACCCCATTGGGGGAAGGGGGTCCCAATTATGTAGTGCCCGCTGAATTTCGTCCTACACTTTTTCATAAAAAAGGAGTAATTGCGGCTGCCAGAGACAATAATCCTGAAAAATCCAGCAGTGCCAGTCAATTTTATTTGACGCAGGGAAAAATCTTCACAGAGGCGGGGCTTGATTCAGTAGAAACCTATCGTCTTAAAAGAAAAATACCCGCGGACCAACGAAAAGTGTACACGACACTGGGCGGCGTTCCGCATTTAGATCAAAACTATACAGTGTATGGGGAGATTGTAAAAGGGCTTGAAGTGGTTGATAAAATTGCAGCGGTTCCCACCAGTAAAGGAAAAGATAAAGACCGCCCACTTCAAGACGTTGCTATAATAAAAGCCAAATTGATAAAACGTAAGAAACACTAGATAGATGTCCTGCATAATTTGTAGGTTTGTGCACTCAAAAAAATCATCCTATGAGTTACCCCTCTAACCTTCGCTATACAAAAGAACATGAATGGATCAGCCTGGATGGCAATATTGCCACCATTGGTATTACCGAATACGCGCAACGCGAATTAGGGGATATTGTATTTGTGGAAGTAGATACTATTGGTAAAAACCTGGAGGCAGGTGCTGTTTTTGGTACCGTTGAGGCAGTTAAAACTGTTTCTGATCTTTTCTTACCCGTTAGCGGAACTATCAATGAATTAAATGCTGCACTAAGTGGTGCTCCTGAGTTGGTAAACAGTGACCCTTACGGTGAAGGCTGGATGATAAAAATGACTGTTAATAACCCTGCTGATGTAGCAGCCTTACTTGACGGTGCCGGTTATGAATCATTGGTTGGATAATTTTTTGCATTGAAAAGACTGATTATTTCGTTTTCGCTGAGCCTCAGCTGGCTCTTCTTGACTACCTATCTTCTGGTAATGCCCTCCAATGGCCAAGGTGGAAAATTAATGCGATGGCTTCAGCAACTTGGTCTTGAGGAATACTTAAAAGATTTAGAAGCCGATAAAATTGTGCATGTAGGACTTTTTTTTGTGCTGGTAGCACTCTGGTGCTGGGCTGTAGCAGAGTTAAAAATTTCTTACCTCAGTAAGTTTTTATCCTTCGTCATTGTAGCGCAAACCTGGTTATTCTATGGCATTGCCATGGAGTTTGTGCAAGAATATTTACAAAATGGAAGATCGTTTGATGTTAAGGATATGATTGCCGATGGCATTGGATGTGGCTTGGCTTTGTTAGCATCTTTGCCTTTTATTCGTCGTAAACAATCGGCAGCCCCCCGGTAAAAAAGAGACCCCTGTGGAAACAGGGGTCGCAACCAAAACTAACTGCTTATGAGAAAATGAACGGTATTTATTGCGTTCACTCTTATAACGTGAATTTACGATGCAGGTTGCGGGTTAAGTGTTAAAGAAAAGAGAAGTTATTACTGTCGGGTCAGTTTTTCTGCATTCTCTGCAAATTGTAGCGCCTCTATCAACTCCTGAATATCCCCATTCAAAACAGCGTCCAGATTATAAAGTGTAAGCCCTATTCGATGATCCGTTACACGACCCTGCGGAAAATTATACGTTCTGATTTTAGCGCTGCGATCGCCCGTGCTAACCAAGCTTTTACGATGACGGGATATCTCCTCCTCTTGCTTACGAACCTGCTCTTCGTAAAGCTTAGTTCGTAGCATTTGCATCGCTTTTTCCCGGTTACCTAACTGTGAACGTTCCGTTTGACAGATCACCACGGTTCCTGTGGGAATGTGGGTTAACATTACCTTGGTTTCCACCTTGTTTACGTTCTGACCTCCAGCACCCCCACTTCGTGCTGTTTCCATTTTAACATCGGCTGGGTTTAGCTCAAAGTCAACTTCCTCCGCTTCAGGCATTACAGCCACCGTAGCAGCTGAAGTATGCACACGCCCGCTAGCCTCTGTATCGGGCACCCGCTGTACACGATGCACTCCACTTTCAAATTTCATGACACCGTAAACATCTTCCCCTACCACTTCCAGTTGTACTTCTTTGTAACCTCCTACGGTGCCCGCATTATCACTTAGTACAGCCGTTTTCCAACCTCTTCGGTCACAATAACGCATATACATACGCAATAAATCACCAGCAAAAAGACCGGCCTCGTCCCCTCCCGTTCCAGCCCTGATTTCAAGGATAGCATTCTTTTCGTCCTGAGGGTCTTTAGGAATCAATAACTGACGAATTTCCGCTTCCAGTTCCTCCTTGCGTGTTTCTAAGCCCGGGGCCTCTTCTTTAGCTAACTCCCGTAATTCCTCGTCAGAACCAGCTAATGCTTCTTTATTAAAGTCTATATCATCCAGCACACGCTTATAGGACAGATAGGCGTTCACAATTTTTTCAAGACTTCGGTACTCTTTGCTGGTTTCAGCAAATTTTTTATTGTTCCCTACAATCTCAGGATTGGTGAGCGCTACTCCAAGTTGATCAAAACGGGCTTTTATGGCTTCGAGACGGTCTAGCATAGTTATTAGGAGCGCAAAAGTAATAAGAATAAATTTGGACCATGGCCTTTTACAAATTCAAAGCTTCCCGCCTGTTTGACGGAACAAAGTTTATTGATAATAGTGTGTTGGTAACAAAACAGGATGGGACCATCGAAGCCATCCTTCCAGTAGCGGAAGCCGGAGAAGATATAAAGAACCTGGAAGGAATTTTATTGCCAGGTTTGATCAATTGTCATTGTCATCTTGAATTAAGTCACTTGAAAGATGTGATTCCTCCACATACTGGTTTGATTGAATTTCTTTGTTCGGTAGTTACAAAAAGAGGGTTTGATCCAGCCATCATTCAAGCTTGTATTGACGCGGCTGAAAAAGAAATGTGGGAGAATGGCATTGTTGCGGTGGGAGATATTGGAAATACCGCAGATACCGCCGCTACCAAATCAACTAGTAAAATTTTTTGGCAAAACTTTGTAGAAGTACTCAGCTTTACTGATGAAAAAGCTCCCGAACACTTTTTGCATTATCAAGAACAACAAGCTCGCCTACAAGAAGCGCTAGCACAACGCCATACCCCAAGCAGAACCACCTTAGTCCCCCACGCTCCCTATAGCATCTCCCCTAAAACATTCGAGTTAATCAATCAGTATACGGCTGGACAAATCATTTCTATTCACAACCAGGAGCATCCCGCAGAAAATGAATTGTATCAAACTGGTGGCGGTGACTACCTACGTTTATTTAAAATTTTTGGGATGGAAGCCTCTCCATTTCCAGTGACAGGTCTCACTAGTATTCAATCTGTATTACCCTATTTCAATCAGGGACAAACCATTTTTCTGATTCATAATACCTGCATGACAGATGCAGATATTAGCTGGGCCAATACCTGGGCTGCCACTAATAATATTCGACTGATCTATTGCCTTTGCATCAATGCAAATTTGTATATCGAAAATAAAGTACCACCAGTAGAATTATTGCAAGCGCACGGATGTGAAATAGTGTTAGGGACAGATAGCTATAGTAGTAATTGGGAATTGAGTATTGCTAAGGAGATACAATCAATTTGCCAGCATTTTCCTAATCTGCCACTTGAAAATATTTTACAATGGGCTACTTTGGCCGGCGCCCAAGCGCTGCAATGGGAAAATCAATTAGGTAGTTTTATAAAAGGGAAACAACCAGGAATTACTTTATTAGATCTTGAAAAAGGCCTCTCAAAACGTGTTATTTAATTTAATGCAGAACAGCAGACAAGACAGGTAAGGATTTTAAGGGACGAAATTCTTGAACGTGCTGTAAGAAATAGTATTCCATATGCTGGAGTAACTGACGACGCATCTCTTGATTCATTTTTATTTCATCCAACTCCGAGGGTTGTCTTGATTTTAGTAGTTCAGCACAACAACTTGCCTTTTTACCTTCCAGATAATTTTCGTGTAAGGGAGGGGTATTGGCGATTACAGAATCGACCAAATCAAAATAAAGCGACCCTTCCTTTGTGTGGACAATCCTAGGTGAAACACCAAAAAAATGAGTGAGATGCAAGGCAAAAAATAGGGAGAGGTTAGCCGTTATGGTGGGTGCAGCCTGATCCAAGTGAAGCAAACAGTCCTCTGTGAACTGGAATAAGGGTTGATTTTCCTCTGGTTGTTTTAAACAATGCGTGAGCAATTCCACTATAAATAAAGCCACTGCATTTTTAGTAACATCTTGAAAAATTTGCTCATACAAATGCCCCCATTGAAATTCGCGAATCCGGTTTAGCAAACGTCCATCCTTGTGGTATACCACTAAATCCAATAAAGCTGCTGGTTGAAACAAATTAGCCTTCCCGCTACTACGGCCGGTTGCAGTTCGTACTCCATTTACCAAGTAGGATTGTAGTCCAAATAATTCAGTATAAATGGTTACAATCAGGGAAGTCTCCCCGTATTTTACCGTTCGTAATACAATCCCCTTTGTTTTAAATAGTTTAGCAGACATATTTCTCGGAAAGCAAACCTATTAAATCGAACCCGATCAATTTTGCTTTTCTTTGCACGGGACAAAATTTCCAGTTATGTGGCAACGGCTTGGGCAGTTTATTTTAAAATACCGACTCCCCTTGTTAATCCTGTTAGTAGTGGTTACAGGAGGCATGGGCTACCTGGCAAGCAAAGTTGAACTAAGTTATGAGTTCACACGGGCTATCCCGTTAGATAACCCCAAATACAAATCCTATCAGGCCTTTCGTGAAAAATTTGGAGAGGACGGGAATCTATTGGTTATCGGTATTCAATCAGAACAGCTTTTAAAAGCAGGCACTTTTCAATCCTATGTACAACTACAAGAAGAGTTGAAGAAGGTGGACGGTGTTGAAGATATTCTTTCTGTTCCTGGTGCTGTAGAATTGATAAAAGATGCTGTTACCGAGCAATTAAAAGTGGTGCCGCTTTTTGACACACAAAACTTTGATCAGGGAAAAATTGATAGCAGTGTGCTGCGCCTTCGTAATCTCCCTTTTTATCAAGGCCTCTTGTACAACCCTACAACCAATGCTTATCTAATGGGACTTCGGATCAATAAGGATCTGTTGAACTCCAAAAAACGAGTAGTGGTGGTGGAAAGCATTGAATCCATTGTAAGAAACTTCGAAAATAAATCTGGGATAACCACGCATTTAAGCGGATTGCCCTATATACGGAGTAAAGTAGCCATCATGATTCAGGACGAAATGAAATTTTTCCTGATCGCCTCCGTAGTGCTTTCTGCGCTGATTCTTTTACTCTTTTTCCGTTCCGTCAGCGCCATGTTATTATCGATTGCTGTGGTGGGCATCGGTGTAATTTGGAGTGTGGGAACATTAGAGTTGTTTGCATTTAAAATCAGTCTGCTCACGGCTCTCATTCCGCCATTGGTAGTAGTAATTGGAATTCCAAACTGTATTTATTTTCTCAATAAATTTCATGTTGCTTGGAATCAAACAGGTGATAAAAATCGAGCGCTTATTACCATGGTTGATAAAATGGGAGTAGTAACGCTGTTTTGTAATGTTGCTGCCGCCATTGGTTTTGCTGTGTTTGCACTAACCAGCAGCCAAATCTTAAAAGAATTTGGATTAGTAGCTGGGATCAACATCATGGCGCTGTTCTTTATCTCACTACTTTTTATCCCGGCCATTCTTAGTTACCTGCCTCCTCCCAAAACAAGACATACTCGATATTTAGATAATCCAAGATTGAACCGATGGTTATCTAGAATGGAAAACTGGTCCTTGAATCATCGGAATTTTATTTATGGCATTACAGCAGTTTGTGTTGCGTTGGCCATTGCAGGATTGTTTAGACTTAAGAGTGAAGCTTTTATTGTAGACGACCTACCAAAATCTAATTCAGTTTATACTGATTTGAAATTTTTTGAAACCCATTTCAAGGGGGTCATGCCACTGGAAATAGTAATTGATACCAAAAAGAAACAAGGTGTTACACGCAATTTGCGTAACCTGGAAGGCATTGACTCCTTATCCAAGTATTTGGCTGCTGTACCCGGCATTGCAAGGCCGCTAAGTGTAACAGAAGGATTGAAGTTTGCGAGACAAGCATTTTTTGACGGAGATCCGGCTAGTTACACCCTACCGAACAGTTATGACTTACCGGCACTGGCAAAATACCTGAGCTTCAAAGATACCACGGCACAAAAAAATTCATTGGGCAAACTAGTAGGTTCCTTTATGGACCAAAGCAAACAGCAAGCACGTATTAGTGTGAGTATGGCTGATATTGGAAGCTATCGTTTACCAGGATTATTAGATAGTATTCAACAAAAAGCTGATTCAATTTTTAACGAAGGACCAGAAAAAAAAGTAGCTATTGAATTAACAGGAACCAGTGTTACTTTTTTAGAGGGAAGTCGATTTATCATCAATGGACTCAAAGAGAGTATTTTTTGGGCCTTCTTGCTCATTAGTCTTTGCATGCTTTATCTCTTTCGCTCTGCCCGGATTCTTTTGTGCTCATTAATACCCAATATTATTCCCTTAATTATTACAGCGGGTGTAATGGGGTGGACCGGTGTGCCACTCAAACCTTCTACCGTGCTGGTATTTAGTGTGGCGCTGGGAATAGCCATCGATGTAACCATTCGTTTTTTAGTTAATTATAAACAAGAGTTACCACAACATCAACAGGATGTAAGAAGCACGGTTATTCAAACCATTTACAGCACCGGTATAAGTATCATCTATACGTCGCTGGTATTGATTGCTGGATTTGTAATTTTCTGTTTTAGCGAATTTGGTGGTACTATGGCGCTGGGTTGGCTCACTTCCTTAACACTAGTCACAGCAACACTCACTAATCTTATTCTATTACCTGCCTTACTCCTTACATTAGGTAACAAGAAGAAGTCCTGATCCGTATATCTTTGCCAGGCATAAACAACACCCGTGGAAAAATCCAATTTTGTTGATCAGATAAGAATCTATTGCCGTAGCGGACACGGGGGTGCCGGTAATAAACACTTTATGCGTAATAAATTCACGGCCATGGGTGGTCCCGATGGCGGTGATGGCGGAAGAGGAGCACATATTATCTTAAAAGGAAATCGAAACCTTTGGACACTACTCCATCTCCGTTATTATAAAAATGTACTTGCAGAAGATGGCGAAAAAGGTGGAGCTAACAATTGCCACGGAAGAGATGGAAAAGATATTATCATAGAAGTTCCACTGGGAACCATTGCAAGGGACGAAGAAACTGGCAAGCAAGAAATAGAAATACTAGAAGACGGTCAGGAAGTCATTTGGTTGCCTGGAGGAAAGGGCGGATTAGGTAATTCACATTTTGCCACTCCTACCAACCAAGCACCTGAGCATTCGCAACCTGGTTTGCCAGGCGTTGAAGGATGGAAAGTATTTGAGTTGAAAGTGTTGGCTGATGTAGGACTGGTGGGATTCCCCAATGCAGGTAAGTCTACGCTTTTGTCCGTGATAACTGCTGCAAAACCCAAAATTGCAGATTATGCTTTCACTACCATCACACCAAATTTGGGAATTGTAGATTATCGGGATGGTCGTAGTTTTTGCATGGCAGATTTACCAGGTATCATTGAAGGCGCTGCAGAAGGTCGTGGCTTAGGTCATCGTTTTCTTCGTCATATTGAACGTAATGCCGCTTTACTTTTTTTAATTCCCGCCGATAGCAAAGATCATCGAAAAGAGTTTGAGATTTTAGTCAACGAATTGGAACAATATAACCCCGAGTTATTACACAAACAATTTTTAATTGCAATCAGTAAAGCGGATATGTTAGATGGCGAACTCAAAAGTGCCATCAGCAAGGAAATGCCCGAATCAGTACCGCTCTTGTTTATTTCGTCCGTAACCAACCAAGGACTCACCACCTTGAAAGACAAATTGTGGACACTTTTGAACGAACCAATCAATCAATAACTCCTACCAACCGTATCACAGGCAGCCTTGAGGAGTGAATTTGCATCAGGTGCATCCTGCCACTTTTCCCAAAACATCACACCGGCCGCAATATCTTTGGCCAGCTTTGCTTTACGTTTGACAGTGTATTGCCCATTGTAATAGATGGTGTAGTTGGTGAAACTTCCTGCGCTAACTATAGCTGAATCCAATTGCGCATTTCCACCCTGGGAAAGAATATTTCGATAAGAAAGAACTGTATTTGTTTGCGTAATGCCTGACGGTCTGCCATAAGCAGGTACCCCCAACACAGCTTTTGACGCTGGCATTCCGCGCGTATTGATCCAATAGTTCAAACAAAGATTAGCTAACGCATAATCGCTATGATGACGGTAAGGAGTGGTGGTGCTAAAATCGTCATAAGCCATGATATTAAAAAAATCAACTACGGAAAACAATTCATTACGAACTGCATCCCGAATACCTCCAGCATATTTACCTGCAGTAATGGCACAGGATAAATAATAACGACCATCACGATGCAGAGAATCTGAAAGTTCTTTCATCAGGGCTGTAAAGGTTACATCCGTTCCGTCTGAGGTAGTAGGAAATTCCCAATCCATATCCACACCATCCAGTTGTTGGGTACGTACTACATTCATGATATCACGAATAAAATTGGTACGTCCCTGCGGACTGGAGGCCATATTTTTGAAATTAGTTTTTCCATCTCCAGACCCATCATTAATACCTAATAAAATTTTTGCATTATTAGAACGCGCTTTAGCTGCCACCGCTGCTAAGCTTGCGGTGGAAGAACCCGGGGAAACTAAACTTCCAGTTGAATTAACCTGATAGAATGCATATACCACTACATTGGTCATCCTAAATTTTATATCCGGTACATCAGCAATTGATCTATAGTAAGGAAAATATCCCACTACATGATAACCAAGAGAAGTTGGATTACTAATTACAATGTAGGTGAAAGACCTAGCAGTAGGTGCACATCCGGTAGCAGGACCCGTTGTATTACGAGGTACTACATACCAGAAATAAGCAACATTGGGAGTTGAAGGAATAGTGACAGTATGCGTAGTGCCCACCACTGCATTAGCAACTAATGTAGTAGGTGAAGGCGTAGTGCCAAGATAAACATCATAACTACTGGCGGTACTCACGGTGGACCAAGATAACTGAACACTTGTAGTGGTTACAAAAGCCCCGTTGGCTGGTGCTAGCGCACTTGCACAACCCGGAACAGAAGGCGTCGGTGGCGGAGGAGTAGCGTCCTTTTTTCGACAGGTACTAAAAAATATAAGGGCGAACCCGATGATAAGCAATCTATTGATTCTCATAAGTACAGTTGAGATTCAAATTTATAGATAAATCGTAAAGAAGCAACAACTCGTTTTTCGTAGGTTTGTCCTCTAAATTTTGAATCCATGAGAAAACTATTTTTTGCTGCGGTATTATTGATTAGTGTAGTAGGTCGGGCAATGGCTGACGAAGGAATGTGGCTGCCTCTGTTGTTAGGTAAGCAAGTGTATGACAATATGGTCAAGAAAGGGCTAAAGCTGACCAAAGAACAATTATATCAAATCAACAAACCCTCACTAAAAGATGCGATCATCATTTTTGGGGGAGGATGCACGGGAGAAATTGTCAGCTCCAAGGGACTCATTTTTACCAATCACCACTGCGGTTATGATGCAATTGCCAGCGCCAGCAGTGTAGAGAAAAACTATTTGCGTGACGGGTTTTATGCAAAAACTACAGCCGAGGAAATTCAAACTTCACTTTCTATACAATTCCTACTTCGTATTGACGATGTAACTAAAGAAGTAATGGACTCCTTACAAGGACTCACTGGAACAGAGCGTTTACAAAAACAAGCTGTGGTATTAGCTGCAATCAATAAAAGATTGAGTAATGCATCAGAGAGTATTGAAACAAGAGTAAGCTCACTTTTCAAGGGTAATCAGTTTCTGGCATTTGTATACCAGCGCTATTCTGATATCAGATTAGTAGGCACCCCTCCTGAGAGTGTTGGAAAATTTGGTGGAGATACTGATAACTGGGAGTGGCCCAGACACACTGGAGACTTTTCCGTATTTCGTGTATATACCGATGCCGCTGGCAAACCTGCAAAATATAACGCTGCTAATGTTCCCTTGAAACCAAAATGGTATTTGCCTGTTTCCTTAAAGCCGTTGAAAGATGGGGACTTTGCCATGATCTGGGGTTATCCTGGAAGTACTAATCGATACGAAAGCAGCTATGGGATACGATTGGCTACTGATATCAACAATCCAACCCTGGTTAGTTTAAGAGATGTTCGCTTGAAGTATATGTTTGAAGAGATGAAAAAAGATCCAGCTGTGAAATTACAGTTGGCTTCCTCCTACGCAGGCATTGCCAACTACTGGAAATTTTTTGATGGCGAAACTAAACAGTTGTTGAAGTATGATGTAGTGGGACAAAAAAAGAAAGACGAAGAAAAATTTAATCAGTGGGCAAAGGGTAAGCCTACTTATGAAAACTTATTTACAGATTGGGGTAAAGCATATGATGCCTGGAGACCTTATGCAAAACATCAAATGTTTATGCGTGAAGGAATTTTAGGTTCGCCCCTCATTGCCTTTGCAAGTTCTTTGCTGCAACTGGAAGCAGCACTCACGCGTCCCGGGACTCCTGCCGCAGAAGTATTAAAGGCTGTTGATGCAGCTAACCAAGGTCGAAAAGGATTTTTAGAAAGCGAAAACAAAGTATCAGATCAAAAAATCTTGGGTGCCATTACTAAAATGTATTTCCAGGAAATTGATAAGCAACAACATCCTGCCACCTTCTTCCCCACCCTGAAAAATCAATACGGTAATCTTGAAGACGATGATACTTATCGTCGTTATGCAGCAGATGTGTTTACAAAGACTATCATTTTTGATGATGCACGTTGGGCCGCTTTTATTGCAAAACCAGATGCGGCTACCTTACAAACCGATCCGGCCTTTACTTACGCTAGCACTTTTATCACCAATTATAACTCGAAATATGGAATATTTTCTCAACAATTCAATGCCAAGAATGCTGAGTTTGGTAGAATTTATCTGAAGGGTGTAATTGAAATGGATACAATCAAAGCAAAAAAAATGTACCCTGATGCCACATTCACCATGCGTGTGAGCTATGGAAACGTAAAAAGTTATCAGCCACGTGATGCCGTAAAATATGATTATGTTACTACCTCTCGTGGATTATTGGAAAAGTATAAAGCAGGTGATTATGAATTTGATTTACCAGCCAACCAAGTGGAATTACTCCGTAAGAAAGACTTTGGTCAGTATATGGACCCTTCTCGCAAAGACCTGGTAATTGGTTTTATAACTACTAATGATATCACTGGGGGTAACTCAGGTTCACCCGTTTTAAATAATAAGGGCGAACTCATTGGTTTGGCATTTGACGGAAATTATGAAGCACTGAGTCATAAGTTGGCCTTCGATAAAGACTTGAATCGTACAATCTGTGTAGATATCCGTTATGTACTATGGTGTATTGATAAACTAGGCGGAGCTCCACACTTGATTAACGAATTGACACTAGCTAAATGAGGATTACCCGAATTGGTCTCTATAAATTAAAGATTCCGCTCAAGGAACCTTTTATCACTTCCTTAGGTGTAGACACAGATGCGCTTAATGTAGTGGTTAAAATAGAGACCGATTCGGGCCTTATTGGTTTTGGGGAATGCAGCCCCTATATGCCTATCAATGGCGAAAGTCAGGATACTTGTTACCAAGTTGGTCAATATTTTGCCAAAGTACTTTTAGGCAAGGACCCTTTACAAATTGAAGCAGGCATTCATGCTATGGATAGTGTTATCTATGGCAATTACAGTATCAAAAGTGCCTTTGACATGGCGCTTTATGATATTGCAGCACAACAGGCCAATCAACCACTCTGGCAATTCTTAGGCGGTCAACACAAACAAGATATCTATACTGACTATACAGTTAGCATCGGAGCCCCTGATAAAATGGCGCTGGACGCAAAAAAAATTCAGGAGCAAGGATACCCTGCTATTAAAGTGAAATTGGGTAAAAACGGAAAAGATGATGTCAAAAGAATTGCTGCAATTCGACAAGCAGTAGGAATGCAGATTCCGTTGCGGATTGACGCCAATCAGGGATGGAGCGTACAAGAAGCTATTGAAACTTTACAAGCACTGGCTCCCTATGATATCCAACATTGTGAGGAGCCCATTTCCCGTTATAGCTATATGGATTTACCAAAAGTTCGCCAGGAAAGTCCCATTTTCATCATGGCCGATGAATCCTGTGGCAATCATCATGACGCCGCTCGTCTGATAGCATTACAAGCCTGCGATTATTTTAATATCAAATTAGGAAAAGCAGGAGGCATATTTAACGGACTCAAAATTGTTGCCTTGGCTGAAAAAGCAAATCTTCATTTACAAGTCGGGGCCATGATTGAATCCCGCTTAGCCATGACTGCTTTTGCACATTTTGCCTGTTGCAGTCCTGCCATTGTTCATTATGATTTTGATACCGCGCTGATGTTTAGAGAGGATCCAGTGGAGGGAGGAATACAATATGCTACCAATGGACACATTCAAGTTCCCACTGCGCCAGGACTAGGGGCACAAATACAAGAAAGTTGGCTTAAGCAAATGGAGCAAATCAATTTTTCCTGAAAAGTCTAATCAAGCGTCCAGCTCATTCCACCCCCCTTCTCATCTTTAAGCTGTATACCTAGTGCTGCAAGCCGATCACGTATTTTATCAGAGGTCATAAAATCTCGTTTTCCTTTTGCTTCTTTTCGGATATCAATCAGCAATTCCATGACGCCTTGGAGTTTTTCCTGATCAGCTGCTTGTATCGATTTTAAGCCTAAAATAGTTTCCAGCCATAACCGCAGGGTAGTTTGCATGTGCAATAAGGTGGAAGCAGACAAAGCACCAGCCGGAGTAAGGCCGTCTTTGATTGAATTCAGCACAGGCACTAGCTCAAAAATAGTTGCTAAAACACGTGCCGTACTAAAATCATCATTCATTAAAACAGGCAACTGACTTAACCAACTATTGACCTTTGTTTCCAAATTTGAATCAGTACCGGCTTCTTTTGCACCTACTGAATTAGCCTCTACTTTATAAAATCCATCAACGGCATCCATCAATCGCTTCAATCCTTTTTCCGCAGCCAATAATGCTTCATTACTAAAATCGAGTGTGCTGCTATAATGAGTTTGTAAAATAAAAAATCGAATAGCCATCGGATGAAAAGCCTTAGCCAAGATCGGGTGTTGTCCGCTGAAGAGTTCAGTTAGCTTTATGACATTATTATAACTCTTCCCCATCTTTCGGCCATTGATGGTGATCATGTTATTATGCATCCAATATCGAACCGGAGCCTTGTGATTACAAATAGTACTTTGTGCAATTTCACTTTCATGATGAGGAAATAATAAATCCATACCACCTCCATGAATATCAAATTGTGCTCCCAAATATTTTGTGGCCATTGCGGAGCACTCAATATGCCATCCCGGGTAACCTACACCCCAAGGGCTTTTCCAACGCATGATATGTGCTGGAGCTGCCGCTTTCCATAAAGCAAAATCCGCGCGATCCCTTTTTTCATCCTGGCCTTCCAAATCACGAGTAGTAGTGAGCAATTCATCAATAACCCTACCACTTAATTTACCATACGCATGGTTGGATGCATATTTTTTTACATCAAAATAAACAGAGCCGTTGACTACATACGCATAACCAGCCTTGATGATTTCTTCAATCATTCCAATCTGTTCTACAATATGGCCAGTAGCAGTTGGTTCAATAGAAGGAGACAGTGTATTAAATTGTTCCATAGCCCAATGGAAAAGATTGGTATACTTCTGTACCAATTCCATGGGCTCTAGTTTTTCTAATTGTGCTTTTTCGGCAATCTTATCGGTAGCCGCTCTACCCTCTTCTTCAAAATGCCCGGCATCCGTTATGTTCCGTACATAACGTACTTTATACCCCAAATGCTGTAAATACCTGTAAACTACATCAAATGTTATATAAGGTCTTGCATGTCCCAGATGACTCTCCCCACTCACCGTTGGTCCACACACATACATACCCACATGTCCCGGTACTAACGGAACAAACGCTTCTTTTTGTCGGGTAAGGGAATTATAAATATGGAGAGGCTGCATATTGCAAAGATGAACAAAATATCATTACGGATTATTCAGCTGTAAATCCGCCACAAGCATATAATGATCAGAGTAATTTTTCTTCTCTCGCTTAAATTGTGCCACAGAAAAACGAGGATCTGTAAAAATATAATCGATACGAAGTGTTGGAGACAAACCCCGAAATGTTCTACCTAGACCATATCCCTTCTCTAAAAATGCATCAAGTAAGCCCCCCCGGACTTTAAAGTATGTATAGGAATTAGGCACATCATTGAGATCGCCAGTGAAAAGGACCGGATAAGGAGAATTAGCACGAACCTGCTCGATAATATCGGCCTGTAAGCTGCGAATTACAATGGCGCGTTTGAGTTTAGCTAAAATGGGAATCGAATGATACACCAGGCTATCCTCCCGACTCCTAATTTTTTGCATTCGTGCATAGTCAAATTTGTCAAAGCGTTGAGACTGCAAATGCGAAGTGAATACACGCAGGGTATCATTGTTTATTTGTATGTCCGCTTGAATCAATGCCTCTGGCTGGGAAGGCCTTGGATAACGCAGTAATGCGCTATCCACGATTGGATATCGAGAAAAGATAACAGAGCTGTAATAGTTTCTGTCTCCATCTTTATCGTAAGGAAAATAATGGTATGTAAAGCCTAATTCTTCCCGTATAGCACTGATATTATTATAAAAACCAGGATTTTCAGAGGTGTGAAACTCTTGTAAGCAGAGAATATCTGCTTCTTGGGCTTTCAATAAAGCCAGCATTTTTTTTCGCGTATTACTACCTTGATTGTTGTTACGCGCCAACTCTATAAAGCGTGCCACATTCCAGCTAACTACCCGGATGGTGTTGGTTTGCTTCTGTGTGGTAAAAGTAACAGGAGCATTAAATCCTATAAAAACAGCAATACTCTTGTAGCCCAGTACCAATGCAATCAATGAAATAAAAAGCAGCTTAAATTTTAACAGCAACAACCAGCCAAAAAAGAAACCAATTACCAAGCTTAATAAAACAGGGAAACTAAGCCCCATCATTGACACCCACCACCATTGTTGTGGATGTAAAAGCGGGATCAAACAAGAAAGCAGAAATAATAATACTACCAGCCAGTTGAGATAGATAAAAAAACGCTTTGTAAAAAGTCGAAGCCGGCTTGCCATTCCTGCAATATAAGAAATGGATTCCTTTACTTTTTCAGAAGGCTATCTGCCTTAGATAAACTACCCAAAATGGCTTTTTTTACAGCAGTGACTTTATCCAATTCAGACCGTAAATACGCCATACGCAACTCCAGGTTATCCTTTGCAGAATCCAGATTAAATTCAACCATCCATTTATCCATGGCAAAATCAGCATAATTAAGATCGCTGATTAATGTTTCTAAATTTTGTTTGTAAGAAGCCGCTGCCTTGGCTTGCCCAGCTGGGAGTAAACTGAGTGAATCTAACATTTGCTGTGCCTGTTTTTGTGCACCACGGATCTTGCCCATTTTTGGCATTACCTGGTCATGAATATCCATCACCTGTACATACAAGCTATCCACTGGTGTTTTTGGCGTACTATTTTTCCCATGATCACTATGATTCTCATGTTCATTTTCAGTAGCAGATTGGCAGCCCAACAAAACAACGGAGAAGGTCAAGAAAGCTAGCAATTTCAATTTCATAAAATAGTATTGAAGTGGCAAAGTTAGGGACGTTATCAGCAACAGAAACGGTAACTTCGCCAGGCAAGCTTTCCCTATGAAACCACTCGAACATTATATCCAGGGACAATGGGTTTGTGGTACTGAAACCGGACAGATCTTGACTGATGCGGTAACGGGCCATCCCATTGCCTCAGCTAGTACAAAAGGCATTGATTTTAAATCGATGATTGAATATGCCCGCAATACGGGTAATCCTTCGTTACGTTCCCTCACTTTTCACGAACGAGGGCTTCGCCTCAAAGCACTGGCGCTTCATCTTCAAAAAAAATTGCCAGAATTTTACGCATTGAGTTATAAGACCGGCGCCACCAAAGCAGATAGCTGGGTGGACATCGAGGGAGGAATTGGAAATTTATTTGCCAATGCCTCTTTACGCAGACGTTTCCCTAATGAACCCTTTTGTATTGACGGAGAATCACATAATCTCAGCAAGCAAAACACTTTTATGGGAACACACTTGCTGGTTCCCAAAGAAGGAGTAGCCATTCATATCAATGCATTCAATTTTCCTGTTTGGGGAATGCTTGAGAAAATTGCAGTGAACTTATTGGCAGGAGTGCCGGCCATAGTCAAACCAGCCACCGTAACAGCCTATTTAACAGAAGCTGTTTTCAAAGAGATCATTGCTAGCAACCTCTTTCCTGCTGGATCGTTACAATTAATTTGTGGCAGCGCAGGTAACTTACTAGATTGGACAGACAGCCAGGATGTTGTAACCTTCACTGGAAGTGCTCACACGGGAGCATTACTCAAGAAAACACCTGCCATCTTAGCAAATAATGTTCCCTTTACCATGGAGGCAGATAGTCTTAATTGTATTGTGCTTGGTGAATCTGTTCAAACCGGCGATCCGGAGTGGGAATTATTTGTAAAAGAAGTACGAAAAGAGATGACGCTTAAAGCCGGTCAACGTTGCACGGGGGTAAGAAGAATTTTTGTACCCCTACAACACTTGGAAGCCATGGCTACTGCATTACAAAAAGCGCTTTCACAAACTATCATTGGTTCCCCGCTTAATGAAAAAGTACGAATGGGAAGCTTGGCTGGACAAACACAACGCGAGGAAGTGTTAGGACAAGTAAAAAAATTACTGGCCAGCTCTCAATTAATCTATGGATCACTGGATAGCGTAGAAGTGATAGATGCAGATTGGGAAAAAGGAGCTTTTATTTCGCCCTTACTATTATTGAATACAAATCCTTTTTCACAAACAGCTGTTCATGAAATAGAAGCCTTTGGTCCTGTCAGTACCCTGATGCCCTATAAAGGAATAGAAGAAGCCATCACCCTAAGTAAAATGGGCAAGGGCAGTTTGGTAACTACCATTGTAACCAATCAGAAATCGGAGGCAAAAAAATATGTACTAGGTACAGCCTCACATCATGGACGTATTCTTATTTTAAATAGAGATTGTGCCAAAGAAAGTACCGGTCATGGTTCTCCCCTGCCCTTATTGGTGCACGGAGGCCCCGGCAGAGCAGGAGGCGGGGAAGAGATGGGAGGAATCCGAGGAGTAAAACATTATTTACAACGAACGGCCATACAAGGTTCTCCAACCATGATTACGGCCATCACCAACGTATATCAGCCACACGCACTAGGGAAAGATCCAGGCAAACATCCGTTTAAAAAATACTTTGAAGAATTACAAATTGGAGATCAATTGATAACTGATTCTAAAATCATCACTGCAGAAGATATTGATCGGTTTGCAGATTTAAGTGGTGATCATTTTTATGCGCACTTGCAGAAAACTGATTTTTCCGGAACTATGTTTGAAAAACAGGTAGCTCATGGTTATCTGATCATGAGTTTGGCCGCCGGTTTATTTGTAGACAGTTACGAAAAAAATCCCGTGCTACTGAATTATGGTATTGACGAACTACGGTTTACCAAACCCGTTTACCCAGGCAGTGAAATTAAAATTCGTTTTACTTGTAAAGAAAAACTACTTCAAGATAAAAGAGTAGTGGAGAATCCCGCAGATGCAAAACGGGGAGATGAAATCGATAAAGGAATTGTAAAATGGTTGGTAGAAATTTTGGACGAAACAAATGAGATCACAGGTATTGCTACTATTCTGACTATGGTTGCAAAAAAAGAACAAACCGCGTAAAGCTAGTATATGGAAAAGGCTTATGTAAAATCGAGTATCCAACACGGACTTTGCAGTATTGAATTTTTTCATCCCCAAAGCAACTCCCTGCCTGGTGTTTTACTGCAAGAACTAGCAGCAGCCATTCGAGCAGCAGGAACAAATGCTGATTGTCGGCTACTTTTACTGCGCAGTCAGGGACAAAAAGCATTTTGCGCTGGCGCCTCTTTTGATGAGTTGTCTCAATTAAAAAATCAAGTGGAAGGACTGCAATTCTTCAGTGGATTTGCCGAAGTGATCAATGCTATGCGTACCTGTGGTAAAATTATTATTGGCCGTATTCACGGGAAATGCGTAGGCGGTGGTGTAGGATTAGCAGCAGCAGTTGACTATGCCCTTGCTACTGAAGAGGCCGCTGTAAAGTTGAGCGAATTGGCCGTTGGTATAGGCCCCTTTGTTGTAGGCCCCGCGGTAGAAAGAAAAATTGGACTCTCTGCATTTTCACAATTAGCACTAGATGCAACCGGATGGCGCAGTGCCAACTGGGCGCATGAGAGAGGACTATTTGCCGAGCTTTACGCAGATACAAATGGACTAGATGAAGGTATCAATCGGTTGGTAAGTCAGTTACTAAATAGCAGTGAACAAGCCCTCCGCGCTCTTAAAACAGTTTTCTGGCAAAACACAGAACATTGGGACCAGCTGTTAATGGAACGTGCCGCTATCAGCGGAAAATTAATCCTAAGTGAGGCAAGCAAAAATGCCATTGAATCATTCAAAAAACGATGAGCCAGTTCCTACAGTATGATACTAATAATTTCACAGCGCTTTGTGATATACTGACAAAAAAAGACAAAGACCTCAGTAGCATAATTCAGATACATGGTTATCCAACACCATGGATTCGTCCTAATACATTTCAGACACTGGTACTAACAATACTAGAGCAACAGGTTTCGCTGGCTGCAGCTTATGCCGCTTTTAATCGACTAAAAAATAAGATTGGACTTGTAACCCCTACAAAAATACTGGCACTTACTGATCAGGAATTAAGAGACTGCTATTTCACTAGACAAAAAATTACCTATGCGCGTGGACTGGCCGAAGCCGTGCAGTCTAAAAAAATTCGTTTGAAAAAAATGGAAGAACTCCCAGATGAAATAGTAAGGGAACAGCTTATTCAACTAAAAGGAATTGGTAATTGGACTATTGATGTATACCTCATGCATGCCCTCAGACGCACCGATTTATTTCCGCTGGGGGATATTGCGTTGGTAAATAGCCTAAAGCATATAAAAAAATTAAAACCTGACATTGCAAAAGAAAAAATGTTAGCTATAGCAGAATCGTGGCGTCCCTATCGCACCATTGCAGCCATGATTCTATGGCACGATTATTTAAAAAGAAGAGGAACTAAAATTCAAGACTAGATATTCAATCCGCCGCAGGCGCTTATGGTTTGTCCTGTTACATAAGAGGAAAGATCACTTGCCAAGAACAATGTAACATTAGCAATATCACGCGCAGATGCAAAACGTCCCAGCGGAATTCCGGCTTTATACTTTTCACCAGCTTCCCCCTCTTTTAGATAACTAGTCATATCTGTTTCTACAAATCCAGGTGCTATAGCATTACAACGAATATTTCTACTACCCAGTTCTTTTGCCACAGACTTGGTAAATCCAATTATTCCAGCTTTACTAGCCGCATAACTACTTTGTCCTGCGTTACCCATTTCCCCAATAACAGAACTCATATTGATAATGGAGCCTGTGCGCGCTTTCATCATAGGTTTTATTACCTGCTTGGTCATATAGAAAACACTATTAAGATTAACTTGAATGACCTCATTCCACTGATCAGGCGTAAGACGCATTAATAAATTATCCTTTGAAATTCCTGCATTATTTACACAGATATCAATTGTACCAAATTCTTGCAACACCTCGCTTACAAATTGCTCACATTGCGCCGCATCACCTGCGTTACTTTTCCAGGCTTTTGCCTTCACGCCAAATCCTTGCAATCGACTTTCCAATTGCTTCGCTTTATCAGCACTTCCCTCACTTACATAGGTAAAAGCCACATGGGCTCCTTGTTCTGCAAATAGTAAGGCAATGCCTTCGCCAATTCCACGTGCGGCTCCCGTGATGATAGCCACTTTATTCTCGAGTAGTTTCATACTTAAAAATTAAGTTGTCACAAAAGTAGGGTTATTCAGTTGTAAGATTTCCTCCAAAACGGTGCGATCATTACTCAACCGGGGAACTTTGTGCTGGCCTCCTAATTTACCTTTCTGCTTGAGCCAGGCAGCAAAAGTTCCGGTAGCAACTTGTCTAACCAGCGGCTCACGTAATGCAATACTCCGATAGCGCTTTGCTTCATAGTCACTATTGACTTCTTGTAAGGACTGATCGAGCATTGCAGCAAATAATTCCAATGAAGTAGGGGGTTGTTCAAATTCAATCAACCATTCGTGCGCCCCATTTGCGTTGGTATCAAAATAGATAGGAGCAGCCGTATAATCAACAACCGTAGCGCCTGTTTTAATACAAGCAGCCGCAATGGCTTTATCCGTATTATCAACAATTACTTCTTCGCCAAATGCATTGATATAATGTTTTAGCCGACCTGCTACATGAATACGATAGGGATTTAATGAAACAAATTCAACAGTGTCTCCAATCAAATAACGCCACAAACCTGAGTTGGTACTAATCACCAACGCATAGCGTTGTCCAATTTCCACATCCTGCAAACCAATGGTCCTCGGATTAGCAGACCCATATTCACTGACTGGCATAAACTCCATGAAAATTCCATGATCAGTGAATAGCAACATTCCATCCTGTGTAGGATCATCCTGTGCAGCAAAAAATCCTTCACTGGCATTATACATATTCAGGTAAGTGACCTCTTTTCCCAATAAGGCAGAGAATTGTTGCTTATAAGGCGCAAATGAAACACCCCCATGTAGATATAATTCAAGTGAAGGCCATACTTCGGCAATGGTTGATTTTCCCGTTAGTTCAAGAATTCTTCTGAACAACACCATAGTCCAGGTGGGTACTCCCGAAATGGATGTCACATTTTCTAAAACGGTTTGCTGAGCTAGTTTCTCAATCTTTGACTCCCATTCGTCCATAAGCGCCACTTGCAAATCGGGCGTGCGAAGCCAATGACCCCAGAATGGGGAATTCTGTAGCAACACGGCACTTAAATCACCCACCTGTGCTTCCGGATTGAGTGAACTTAAGGTATGACTTCCTCCAATAATCAACCCTTTTCCCGTTAACAAAGCGGAATCCGGACGATGACAATAATAAAGGGTGAGCACATCCTTAGAAGCCTTAAAATGTCCTTCTTGCAATGCCTCCTCACTAACTGGAATAAACTTACTCTTATCACTGGTAGTACCGCTGCTTTTAGCAAACCAATTGATGGGTGTATTCCATAAAATATTTTGTTCTCCCGCCACAATTCGATCGATGTAGGGCTTTAGATCTTCATAGGTATGTATAGGTACCGCTTCTTTGAAAGACCGAACATTAAAGAGTGTCCCAAAATTAAAACGACGTCCAAACTCTGTGTACTGAGCGGAGGTTACTAAATCCTGCAATACTTCACGTTGCGCATTCAATGGATTATCTCTCCATGCATTTATCCGCCAGGAACGCATCCGGGCCAATGAGGATATGGCTGGTGATAGCAGATTCATTGATAAGGAAAATTAACCAAAATCGGTCAGCTATACGCCAATTGTAGAACGGGTCGTAAGGAATCTTTAACGGACGCAGGAGCAAAAGAATAGTCCAGTGCTTGCAAATTACAATGTAAAAAATCGGATAAGGTCCATCCAAAAGTAGTTGCCAATTGCTGATACTCCTCGCTTAATGTAACAGGAGTAACGGTTCGCGCATCGGAATTAACACTGACGGAAAGCCCTTTTCGATATAACTGATCAATAACATGTTTAGCATAAGAGGAATAAATATTAGTTCTAAGATTACTACTGGGGCAAACCTCTAAGTGAATACGTTGCAATTTTAATTGATCCAACAACTGAGGATCTTCAGTAGAACGAACCCCATGTCCTATTCTCGAAGGTCTGAAGTGTTTCAATACTTCCCGCACACTGTTAGGACCGCATGCTTCCCCGGCATGTGCCGTAACAGGTATAGCCTTGTCGTGTGCATAATCAAAGGCAGATTGATGTGTAGCTACCGGATATCCTGCTTCATCCCCTGCAATATCAAACCCAACTACCCAGCCATGCGGCATAAAGGTTTCCACCAGCTGAACTGTTTCCATACTCTCTGCAGCGGAATAATGCCTAAGTGTACAAAGTATCAAACGAGGTATTACCCGATATAAAGTGGATGCTTCAGCCAATGCATCCTGCACTGTTTGTACTACCTCGGTAGGAGTAAGACCTTGTAGTGTATGCAAAAGTGGAGCAAAGCGAAGTTCTACATAAACAACACCATCTGATTCCAATTGCCGAAGTACGTCTAGCGTGACTAAACGAAGTTGAGCAACTGTTTGCATCAATAAGTACCCACGGGAAGAACGATTGATGTATTCAAGCAAGTCGGTAGCAGGGAGTGGTGCAATAAATTCATTATTGAATTGCGAACGCGTTACCGTTGAATCGAGTTGCTGTACAACCTCATAACTCAAGCTACAATCCAGATGAAGATGCAATTCAATTTTGGGAAGTTGACGGTAATCCATTTTAAAAAAAAGAGAATCAATTTGAAGTTAAGGAGGACTGCGCAGCTTCTTCATGCAGCCAATCTTTTCTTTTTAATTCAAAATTGCGTCCGAGATATAACTTACGTACTTGTTCATCCGCAGCTAATTCTTCGGCAGTACCATGTTTAAAAATACGCCCCTCTATCAACAGATAAGCACGGTCACAAATAGACAAGGTCTCCGTAACATTATGATCAGTTATCAAGATTCCAATATTCTTGAACTTCAATTTTGCAACAATAGCCTGGATATCTTCGACTGCAATAGGATCAATACCAGCAAAAGGTTCATCCAATAGAATGAACTTAGGATCTACCGCTAAGGCCCTTGCAATCTCAGTACGGCGTCTTTCTCCACCACTTAATACATCACCATTGCTTTTACGTACATGCTGTAGTCGAAATTCTTGTAATAAAGATTCAAGTTTATACCGTTGCTCAGTTTTTGTGAGTTTAGTCATCTCAAGTACTGCTGCTATATTATCCTCAACAGTGAGCTTTCTAAATACAGAGGCCTCCTGGGGCAGATAACCAATACCCATCTGTGCCCTTTTGTACATCGGCAAGGCCGTAATATCCTGTTCATTGATAAACACCTTACCTGCATCAGGCTTAATTAAGCCCACCACTTGATAAAATGATGTGGTTTTGCCAGCCCCATTGGGACCTAATAAACCAACAATTTCACCCTGCCCTACCTCAAAAGAAACCTGGTTAACAACTGTTCGTGTACCATACTGCTTCATGAGGTTTTCGGTTCGAATCTTCAACTGCATAGAACAAAAGTATGTAAGTTTGCACATTAGGGACCTATGAAAGTCATTGACCACATTAATCAGGCCAAGGATACGCTTATTTCCTTTGAAGTATTACCCCCTTTGAAAGGCAAGGGCATTGAAGCCTTATACAAGCACCTGGATCCTTTGATGGTTTTCAACCCCTCCTTCATTAACGTTACATACCATCGAAGTGAGCATGTTTTTAAGAAAAAGACGGATGGCAGTTTTGAAAAAGTGGTAGTACGTAAACGGCCAGGCACAGAAAGTATATGTGCGGCCATTATGAATAAGTATAATGTAGATACCGTACCTCATTTGATTTGCGGTGGGTTTAGTGTTAATGATACAGAAGATGCACTGATCAATTTAAATTACTTAGGGATAGACAATGTATTGGTCTTAAGAGGCGATGCTGCAAAAAATGAGAGTTCCTTTGAACCAGAGCCAGGCGGACATAAATACGCTGTTGACTTACTTAGACAGGTAGTATCACTCAATGATGGAATTTATTTGGAAGAGGAATTAAGAGATACACAAAAAACAAAGTTCTGTGTTGGCGTGGCAGGTTATCCCGAAAAACATTTTGAGGCACCCAATAAAGAAATTGATCTACAGCATTTAAAACAAAAAGTAGACACTGGTGCTGACTATATCGTTACACAAATGTTTTTTGATAATGCTAAGTACCATGCATTTGTAAAAGACTGTCGTGCTATTGGCATTACCGTTCCGATTATTCCAGGGCTGAAACCCATCTACACTAAAAAGCAACTTTCCATTCTTCCAAAAACATTTAATATCGATTTGCCAACAGACTTATCAAAAGAAGTGCTACGCTGCAAAACAGATTTGGATGTAGAAAAGGTGGGACGTGAATGGCTGCTGATGCAATCACGTGAATTAAAAAAGGCGGGGGTACCTGTATTACACTATTACACACTGGGCAGACCCCTTTTAATAGCAGACGTGGTAAAGGATATTTAGGTTAATTATTTCTTTTCCTTCAACTTCAATTGCAATATTTCATCAATCTGTTCAAACGATAGTTTTTTTGCAACAATTCGTTTGTTCTTGTCCAACAGGTAGAGTGTGGGAAAAGATTGTACATCGTATAACTGCGAATAACCAGGTACGTTATTACTCACACGTTCTTTTTCCGCTTCCTTAGCGTAATAAACGTGGCTCCAATGACCTAAATTTTTATCGGCAATAAATTTTAACCAATCCTTCCGCGTACCATCATTTTCTTTGGCTACCGCGTAAATACCGAGCCCTTGTGCTTTCCAGCGTAATTGGTAGACAGAATCAATTTTTGGTAAGGTTTCTTTGCAATGTCCGCAAAGCGGATCCCAGAATACAATCAACGTATATTCTTTTTTCAAACCATAAAGTGAAAGGGACTTTCCGGTAGAATCAGGAAGCTGAATTTCAGAAGCAGGACTGCCAAAAATATTTGCCATTAAACTGTACGCACGATCCGTAATGGTTTTCTTACCCTGTTCACTAAGCCAGGATGGAGGATTGGTTGCAAAGTATTTTTCATAAAGATGAACAAATACGGCATCCTCCCACATATAACGTTGCGAGTAATAGCGATTGACAAATCGGAGTAATAAAAAACGCTCCATTTCTGCATTAGCTTTTGCAAAACTCAGCATATAGTCCATCTCTTTGTTTACTGAGTCTGGATGAGGAGCCACTAGTTGATTAAAATAGCGATCCAACTTATCTTCAAAAAAAGTAGTGTACGCTAAACGACCATCCCAAAAATTAACTCCCTCCCAATAGTTTTCTTTATAGAACCGAAAAGCCGCAACAGAATCTTCTCGGGTGGTTGGCTTTTGCAAATTTGGTGGCAATACCGGCTCTTTCATGGCAAGCAATAAAGCACTGAGTATTGTGTTGGGATTTTCGGTGATCATTTTTTCCCTGTAAGTACGCAACTCCTGATCCATGCGAATCAATTGTTGGTTAATACTAAGTGAGTCGGCGGCACTGGCATTTTTCAACGACTCGCGAACAATATTGATCTGCGCACCTTTTTCCCCCATAGAACGTTGGTAGGTATTGAACAGCTCATTATCTGGCGAGCCAATAAATTGAATGCCGGCGGGCACAGTAGCAGAATCCGCTATTACTGAAAAACGTTGCTGTTTATCTATTAAAATTTCAAAAAAACCCGATCGGTTTGGATACCCCACCAGATAGATACCACCTTGCAATAGCTTAGTCCCTTTAAATACACCGGTGCTATTATTATCTAGTTTAACAGAGTCAATGATAGGATAGGTTTTACCAAAATAATGTCCCAGGTAGATATATAGATTCTTATAGGGTTTGAAAGTGACTTTAATTTCATACCCAGTTTGTGCCAGCCCACAAAAGCTTAACAAACAAAAACAACTAGTTAACCAGTTTTTCATACGCATATAGTGGGATAAAGTTATTAAAAATCAAGCCTACAGCGCCGTTATCTTTGTCAAATGCGGCGAACAAAAAAACCAAAGATCATTAATCAGGTATTGGTAGAGGACTATGCAGCCGAAGGAAAATGCCTGGCCCGGATCGATGGAAAAGTTATTTTCATAGAAGGTGCCATTCCCGGAGATCTGGTGGATGTTCGAATACATAAAAGCAAAAAAGACTGGGCAGAAGGCACAGTAATCCATTTTCATGAAAAGGCACCTCACCGTGTTGCTGCCCGGTGTGCACATATAGGTATTTGTGGCGGTTGTCAGTGGCAGGAACTTCCCTACGAGTGGCAATTACGCTACAAACAACAACAAGTAGAACAAACCCTCAAGCGAATTGGAAAAGTAGCAGTGCCAGCCATTGATCCTATCATTGGAAGTCAGTCATTATTTCAATACCGAAACAAAATAGAATACACTTTTAGCAATAAACGCTTTTTACTACCCAGTGAGTTAAGCGATGCTACTATTTCTGCTACCACTAATGTAGTAGGTTTTCATGCACGTGGGTTTTTTGATAAGGTAGTAGATATTACTAACTGTCACCTACAAGCGGAGCCAACTAACCAAATCCGACTATTTATTAAAGCCTATGCAGCGCAGCATCAATTAAGCTATTATGACTATCACTTGCACACCGGCTTTTTGCGTAATCTACAAATTCGAATTTGTGAAACTGGACAAATAATGGTCAATTTGATTGTGGGAGAAAATAATCCAACACGCCTACTCCCCTTACTGGACGCAATACAAAAAGAATTCCCTTCCATCACTACACTTTTATATACAGCTAATCTCAAATGGAATGATAGCATTTTTGACTTGGAACCGATCCCATTTACTGGTAAGGGATTTATTGAGGAAGAATTATTAAATACGCGTTACAATAAAAAGTTTCGCTTTAAAATTGGACCCCGTTCGTTTTTTCAAACCAATACGCGTCAGGCTGAAAAATTATATCAGCTTACCGAAGAAGCAGCCGGTTTAACTGGTCAAGAAACCTTATATGATCTTTACTGTGGCACAGGTAGTATCGGCATCTTTATGAGTCCGGGGGCTAAAAAAATCATTGGTGTAGAACAGGTAGCTGCTGCCATTGAAGATGCGCAAGAAAATGCACAATTAAATAAATTAACTAATACTTCCTTTTTTGCGGGTGATGTAATTGATATCTGTACCAGTGATTTTTTTGCAGCGCAGGGCCAGGCCGATGTGATAGTTACTGATCCACCACGTGCCGGTATGCATGCTAAACTTATTGAGAAGCTGATTGAAATAGGCGCTCCCACTGTTGTGTATGTGAGTTGCAATCCTGCCACACAAGCCCGTGACTTGCAGCTACTGGATGCCCATTATCAAGTAACAAAAGTTCAACCCGTGGATATGTTCCCACATACCCACCATATTGAGAATATCGTACAATTAAAAAGACGATAAAGCGATTCGCGTACTTTTGCAACATGAGTGACTTCCGATTCACGAGACCCGATGGATTCCCCCCAATTGTAAAAAACCTGATCATTATCAATGCCCTGGTTTTTATTGCACAATTAACATTGGCAAATCGCTTTCCGATCACTGAGTGGTTTATGCTCTGGCCAATGATGCCAGATCAGCTGCATAAACTATTAGTGGAATCAGGTGCCCTGGAAGCTGGGCAGCAGTTCAAGCCCTATCAAATTGTAACACACATGTTTTCGCATTCGCCCAGTACTTTTTTTCATATTCTCTTCAATATGTTTACGCTCTGGATGTTTGGACGTGTATTGGAGAATGTTTGGGGAGGAGAGCGTTTTTTATTTTTCTATCTGGCCTGTGGTTTAGGGGCAGCAGCACTACACTTGGGTATGCAGTATGTTCGTTGCGAAGAATTACTTTCTTTTTTTCAAGCTAATAATTATAAAGCCATTCAAGATAATATTGGCGCTATCTCGCCCGCCTTGGGCGCCAGTGGAGCTGTTATGGGCGTGATGGCTGCTTTTGCCTACTTATTTCCCAACACAGAACTGTTTATCATGTTCATTCCTGTGCCTGTTAAAGCCAAATGGGCTATGCTGGGTTTGGCGGCCATTGATCTTTTTGGTGGTGTTACTTCTATAACCGGAGATAATATTGCGCATTTTGCCCACCTGGGTGGAGCCATAACCGGATTTTTGATTGTCTATTTTTGGAACAAAACCAACCGTCGTTCGTTGTATTGATTGTATGAACTATTCCTCAAGCCGAAGACTTACACTGGGAGACTCTAGCAATGCCTTGATTAAGCTGGTCGCAGCCAATCTGATTGTATTTATCACTATTTCCTTGTGTAAAGCTTATTTATTTTTCTTTTATCAGGATCGAGCGGTATTAGAAGCCACCTTCCGCAATTCGATTCTTCCCTGGTTTCTCTTGCCGGCTTCTCCAACAGAAGTACTCACGCACTGGTGGACCATATTAACATTTCCATTTGCCAACCTGGGTATTTGGATGGTAATTGGCAACATGCTTTGGCTATGGGTCTTTGGTTTTATTTTTCAAGACCTCAGTGGCAATCGAAAAATTATTCCACTTTATCTATATGGAGCCTGGGCGGGTGGTCTCACCTATATAGTAGCCTCAATATTCTTTCCTTCGGTGGGTAGCGCCAGTGGTTATATGGGATCTACAGCGGCTGTGATGGCTATTGCAATAGCCACTACATTACTTACACCACAGTATAGAATTATGCCAGATCTGTTTGGCGGATTTCCACTTTGGGTATTGAGTAGTTTGTACATTATTATTACACTGGCTACTCGACCCTTGGATCAACCACTTAGCTATTTACCACTCCTGGCCGGGGGGTTAACAGGATTTATTTTTATGCGTTTAATTAGCCGGGGTATTGATACCAGTGCCTGGATGAGTAACTTATTTGATTGGGCTGGTCAACTTTTCAACCCTAATAGTCCTAAAAAAATCAGACTCCCGTTAAAAGAGCAATTATTTTATAAGGCAACACGAAAACCATTTAAGAGAACACCACATTTAACACAAGACCGTATTGATGCCATTCTAGATAAGATCAATGCAAAAGGAATGGGTTCGCTCAATGCAGAAGAGCGAGAGATCTTGAACAGAGCCAGTAACAATTAAATTTTGGCGTCGATGATCGAACACAGTGATTCAAAAATTTGATCCACGGTTCCTTCGCCAGGTATGGATTCAAACTTTCCTGCGGTATTATAATGTGCAGCAACTGGACTGGTCTCTGCTAAATAAACAGCAAAACGTTTCCGGATCACCGCTTCATCTGAGTCATCAGTACGACCAGATGTTTTCCCACGATTCAATAAACGTTTCACTAATTCTTCCTCACTCACTTCCAGGGCAATTACAGAAGCAATAGAAGTTTGCTTGCTCGCTAATAATTTATCCAATGCTTCTGCTTGTGCAGCCCTACGTGGAAATCCATCAAATAAAAAACCACGAGCTTGCTTGTGTTGTTCAAAAAAAGAATCTACCATGCCAATTACCACTTCGTCAGGTACCAGCTTGCCAGAATCAATATAACTTTTGGCAGAGAGACCTAACTCAGTTTTATCAGCAATTTCCTGCCGTAACAAATTACCGGTGGACAGGTGTTTGAGACCGTATTTTTCTACAAGCCGATCGGACTGCGTTCCCTTGCCGCTGCCCGGAGGCCCAAATAAAATTAAATTGAACATAAACAGTGGTTTTGCAGGGAGTATAAAGGTAAGTCCGTACCCGTTATCTTGATGCGAACAACTGTATGTATCAGCCAACATTCCTTAATTTGTATTGTTATAAGTGTATGAAAATTCTTTTGTTTAGCTGTGGTTTAGCGGGCCTGCTCTGGGTGCAGAGCTGTGAGGCACAACCCAGTATAAAAACACAAAAACCAACACGCAGTATGGAATCTGGTAAAAACAATAATCCAATTTACTCCCGAACAGACAGTAATGAGGTGAAGCTATCGGAAAACGAATGGAAAAAAATACTCTCTCCTGAAGTCTACTACATAGCCAGAGAAAAAGGGACTGAAAGACCCTGGACCAGCCCTATTGAAGAGGCTAAGGAAGTTGGCACCTATTACTGCAAGGCCTGTGGTAACCCCCTTTTTAAAAGCGATACCAAATTTGAAAGCGGCTGTGGGTGGCCTAGTTTTTTTGAACCCATTAAAAAAGGCAGCTTACATTATATTCAAGATAATAGCCATGGGATGAACCGCGTAGAGGTTCAATGCAGTCGATGCAAAGCCCACCTGGGACACGTTTTCGAAGATGGACCACCTCCAACTGGACTTCGCTATTGTATCAATGGGGTAATTCTGGATTTTGAGAAAGCCGCCACGAAGAAATAAACTACATTCGCAGCAGCAAAAAAGACCGATGCCTTTTTCCCAACTAGCAGAGACCCTTATTGGCTCCGAGATTGTCCGATTAGGTGGAGAAATCAAAGAAAAGATCAGACAGGGAGCGCAT
>Ga0208048_1000198_pt1 | contig 31786 bp, 26 predicted proteins | sample Malawi_45m_30L_FD_184163 | JGI IMG/M metagenome (GOLD analysis project Ga0208048, IMG submission 184163) | Freshwater microbial communities from Lake Malawi, Central Region, Malawi to study Microbial Dark Matter (Phase II) - Malawi_45m_30L... | ecosystem: Environmental > Aquatic > Freshwater >...
ACAGTCCGCTGCATACGTGGCGAGCGGGCGGGTTCGAGGTGCCTCGCGTCACACTGACACTGGCTGGTGTACTGCTGCTGAATCTGCTGTTTGTGGTGTTGTTTTTTAAGGAGCTGCTGATCAGTTCGTTTGATCCGGGTCTGGCGACGACGGGGGGGTACAGTGCGCGGCTGGTGCATTATCTGTTGATGATTGTGGTAGCGATTACGGCTGTGGCCAGTTTTGAGGCGGCGGGCAATATTCTGGTGGTGGCGATGTTTATTGTGCCTCCTTCGGCCGCCCTGCTGCTGACGACTCGACTTAGTCGCATGATCTGGCTGAGTGCTGGTATTGCGGCGTTTTCGGCAGCAGCGGGGAATTTTGGTGCGACTGTGCTGCCTCGCTGGCTGGGCTATCGCAGCATATCGACGGCTGGAATGATGACACTTTGTGTGGGTCTGTGTTTTCTTGCGGCTGCTTTGTTTTCGCCGTCTGCGGGAGTGGTGACGGGCTGGGCGCGGCGGCTGGGATTATCTCTGCGAATTTTGTGTGAGGATCTGCTGGCGTTGTTGTATCGTCGTGAGGAGCGTGGTGCTGCCGGTGTTAGTGGTGCGAGTGTTGACTGGCTGTCAAAAAAGCTGTTATGCAGTCAGCGATTGTTGCTGGTGGCTGGCTGGATTCAGCAGCGGCGCGGCAATCTTGTGCTTGAGGGTCAGATCTGGCGACTGACGGAATCCGGTCGTCGTGCGGCTGCGCTGCTGGTTCGGTCGCATCGTTTATGGGAGTCGTATCTGGCAACGGAGGGTGTGGGGCCGGAGCGGATTCATCGTCAGGCGGAGACATTGGAGCACTACACCAGTGAGGGTTTGCGTAACCGACTGGATGCGGGCACAGCAGACGGTGCGGTGGATCCGCATGGCAGTCCGATACCGCGGGAGGATGAGTTCAGAATCCCGCCCGTTTGATGACATCGGCCGGCGTCAGCCCCTGTTCTCGCAGGGACTGGATGGTTTCAGCTTTGTCGCGTTTTGCCAGTCTGCGGCCAGTGGTATCCAGCAGGAGTGGGTGGTGTCGATAGAGTGGGACTGGCAGTTGCAACAGTTCCTGGAGCAGTCGGTGCAGGTGAGTGGCTTCGAACAGATCATATCCTCGAGAAATGTGTGTGACGCCCTCGATTGCATCGTCATGGACGACGCACAGGTGATAACTGCAGCCGATGTCGCGGCGTACGAGAACGACATCACCGAGGAGTTCGGGAGTGGCCAGTTGCGGTCCACGGATCAGGTCGATCCATTCGAGTGGCTGGCTGACAGTGGCGAGCGCGGCATTGAGGTTCAGTCGCAGGGCGAACTGATCGCCTCGCTGGATTCTGAACTGTCTTTCGTCTGCGGACAGGCGGCGGCATGTACCGGGGTAGAGCGGGCTTTCGGAACCGTGCGGGGCTCCACCGGCCGCCGCGATTTCCCGCTGAATTTCCTGTCGTGTGCAGAAGCAGGGGTAAAGGAGTCCGCGTTGCAGCAGATTGCTGGCGGTCAGTTGATAGTCCTGCAGGTGTTGTGACTGGCAGCGTACGGGCGTTGGCCAGTGGAATCCCAGCCATGCGAGATCTTCGAAGATTGCGTTTGTGAATTCTTCGCGACAGCGGGTGAAATCGATGTCTTCGATTCGGAGGATGAATTGCCCGCCGGTTTCGGCCGCCAGTTTTTGGGCGTGCAATGCTGAGCAGGCGTGTCCGCAGTGCAGACGACCTGTCGGGCTGGGTGCGAATCGGCTGAGCGGGGGACTGGTCATGACGGTGAGGTTCGGGTGAATCCGAGTCAGATTTCGGCTGGCAGTATGGCAAAGTCTCCGTTGATTTGCGAGATTTAGGGGCTGAGCGTTTTTTGACGCTGTTGATTATCGGGAAAGGGGTCGTGTGGCATTAAAGCTTGCGTGTCCTGGCTGCGGGGCAGGACTGAATTTGAAGGAAGAGCTGGGGGGGCGGAAAGTTCGGTGTCCGCGCTGTCAGCAGCCATTTGTTGTGCCGCAGCAGTCCGCAGTGGTGTCTGATGCGGCTGAACTGCCAGCTGAGCCGGCAGTTTCTGTGTCAGCTGTGCGTGTGGCTGCCGAATCGGTGTCCCGGCAGAAGTCTTTGGGCAGTTTGTTGCCTGGGCCGCCGCCTGAGGACGTGGAGGGTTTGCGAAGCAGGATTCAGAAGTCGTTTCTGGCGACATCGATCCAGTCTGTGCGTATTCCTGGGCTGTACCGTCTGGGGATTTTGCTGGTGGCTGTACTGATGGTTTTGCTGCCATTGGTCTACATGCTGATCATTGCTCTGACTGGTGTGCTGGTTTACCGGCACGCGGTGGAGAATGTTTCGGTGATTAGTGTGCTCAGCAGTGAAACGACCGGCCGTAATTCTGAGAGGGCTGTAGCGTTTGGATTCATGTTGTATGCGTCGCCGCTGATTTCGGGTGGTATGCTGCTGTTGTTTATGCTCAAGCCCTTTTTTTCCCGGCAGCCTAAGCATACGGGCAGAAGGACATTGAAGCGGTCAGATGAACCGATTCTGTTTGATTTTGTGGGGCGTATTTGTCGCGCGGTGAACTCGCCACTTCCTTCGCGAATAGATATTGATTGTCAGATTAACGCTAGTGCGGGATTCAGCCGTGGTCTGCTCAGTTTTTTCGGTAATGACCTCGTACTGACGATTGGCATGCCGCTGGTTGCTGGTCTGACGATGCGACAGTTTGGCGGAGTATTGGCGCACGAGTTCGGGCATTTCTCGCAGGGAGCCGGGATGCGATTTTCGTGGCTGATTCGCACGATGAATTACTGGTTTGCGCGGCTGGTCTATGAACGTGATTCGTGGGATGAGTGGCTGGAGGACTGGTCCCGGCGACTGGATTTTCGAATTGGCTGGGTACTGCTGGTCGCGCGTTTCACAGTCTGGCTGGTGCGGCGTCTGTTGTGGGTGTTCATGGTTGTGGGGAATATGATCAGTGGATTTTTGATGCGGCAGATGGAGTTTGATGCTGATCGTTATGAGGCTCGCTTTGCGGGGTCGCGCACTTTTGCTCGTACAGCGCGGCAGCTGCATGTACTGGGAATTTCGTGGAATGGTGCCATGTCGGATCTCAGCCTGCTGTATCAGGAGGAGCGTCTGGTCGACAACTTTCCGGCATTAATTCTGCTGAACTCGAAGCAGATGGTTGAGCGTGGTCAGCGAGCAATTGATGAGGAAATTATTGAGTCGAGGACATCGGTGTTTGACACGCACCCTTGTGACCGAGAGCGGATCGCCAGTGCTGCTGCTGAGAAAACTGAGGGGATTTTTCAGCTTGAACTGCCGGCGGCTCATTTGTTTCGCAGGTTTGACGAGCAGTCGAAGGCTGTGACGTGGGACTTTTATCGGGAGATGCTGGGAACTGAGCTGAAAAAATCGCAGATTCATCCTGTGGAGAAAATGGTTCGACATCTGCAGGAAAAGCAGGACACTTGGAAATCACTGCATCGATTTTTCCAGGGACAGTTGGCCTTGTATCGACCATTTCGTGGCCCGGAGGAGGCTCAGAAACCGATCACCAACGCTGCTGTGGTGGTGGATCGGTTGCGAAAATCGCGTGAAGCCATGCTAGCGCAGGTGGAGTCTTTTCGAGAGGCTTGGAAGCAGTTTGATGAATGTGATACGCGGCTGATCGAAGTCCGGATGGCTGAGTTGCTGCTGCGGACCGAGATTCGGATTCCGAAGGATGAGTTTTCCGTCCCGATGACAACGGCGGAAGAGGTATCCGGGGTGAAGGTGGCGGCTGAGGGCGAGCAGGCAAAGCTGCTGCCAAGGTTACTTCCGTTTGAGCAGGCTGCCGCGGCCCGATTGTATTCTGCGCTGAGGCTGGCGCAGTCAGCGGAACTGTCAGGTGTCCTGACGGAGGCTCGCTTTTCAGCCGGAGAAATCGTGAACCTGCTGACCCTGTTTCGTCAGATTAATGACTGGATCGAGCAGTTACTGATTTTGAGGGATACAAGGCTGGCGCTGGGGCGAATGTTTCATGAACTGGAGTCATCCGAGAAGAACGAAAAGCTGGTTGAGCAGATCAAGCGATTCATTGGCAGCATGTTTCGGCAACTGCAGGGAATTCAGGAAGCTTTTGCAGACATCCCGTATCCATTCGACCATGCTCGCAAGCAGGTTTCCGTGGCTGATTTTCTGGTTGAGTCGCAGCCGGATGAGAATGATCCGGGTGAGATGTATGAAGCTTCAGACAGACTGGCTGATCGATTCATGCAATTGCATACTTTGGTATTCGGCCGGTTGTGTCAGGCGGCAGAAACAGTTGAGGGTTTCTTTGGTATGTTGTTGTTGCCAGAGCCTCCCGAAAGTGAAGAGGACGACGATGATGATGAATGAGTTGCAGCCGCTATTATGTTTTTGAGATATGTTCGATATGTTGTGCTGTTGTTTGTACTGGCTGTATTGTCAGTACTGCCGCTGCTGGCCGTTGTGTCTGCTCCACTGGATCAGATCCCGGTCACCAGAAGCGGCTCAGCCACCATTCCGCTGTTCAATGCGTGGACGATCCTGTGGAACACGATCGGTGTTGAGCGAGGATTTCAGGGCTGGTGGGATGCGCCCATTTTTTTTCCGGAAAAGCAGTGTTTCGCATTTAGTGAGCCCATGCTGCTGACGGCGGTGTTGCAGCCACTGGTAAGACTTTCCAATTCGTTGGCGTTGCCTTACAACTGCTGGCTGGCTGGAAATCTGTTTCTGAATGGCGTGACTGCTTCGCTGTTGCTGAATCGGTGTGGCTGTCGATTTTTGTCTTCTGCAGCGGCCGGCTGTGCCATGACTCTGCATCCTCTGCTGCAGACTCAACTGGAAGTGCTGCAACTGGCCTGCCTGTGGCCCTCATTGTGGCTGCTGGCGGCACTGCTACGGCTGGCAGCAGTAGCTGAGGACAAGAAGAGTTCCGGAAAACACCGTCAGGTGGCGATTCTGGAAGTGGCGGCAGCCGGTGTCTGTCTGCCTTTAACCTGTATTCATCACACGCTGTTCATGGGGTTGTTACTGCTGGCAGCGGGCTGGACGCTGATTCCGCGGCTCGTATTTCGCCGCTGGATGTGGTTGATGTGCGGCGTTGCTGTAGTTGCATTGCCGGTTGCTGCGATGGTACTTTGGCCGGTGCAGCGTGTGTTGCGGGAAAAAGGGTTTGAGCGACGAGCGGAGACGGTGGCTGTGCTTTCCGCGATTCCTGCAGACTATCTGCGGGGGCCGGAGCAATCAATTTTTTCGACCAGCGTGAAAAAAGGTGACAGGCCGTGGAATCTGGGACCTGGCTGGATTCGAGTTCTGCTGGCTGCCATCGGTGTGATGGAGGTATTTCGTCGCTGCGGGACAGTTCACATTCCTGTGCGGCCGGTGTTATTGCTGAGTGTGCTGGCGGCAGCAGCCTGGCTGCTTTCGCTGGGGGTGCATTTGCAGTTGGGTGGCTGGAACATCTGGGGCTTTTTGCGTGACTGGCTGCCGGGGGTTGCCCAGGTCAGAAGTGCGTTTCGGTTCGCGCTGTTCTTTCAGGCAGCCGCAATACTGCTGTCCGGTGTGGGACTGGAATGTCTGCCGGGTATTTGGCAGCAGTGCCTGCCTGGTTTACGGCGTTGGCAGCGTCCAATCGCCAGTCTGTCGGGCATTCTGCTGGCATTTGAAATGTGGCCGACCATGCTGCAGAAGGTGGAAGTGCCGCGGCCTGGTGCGGTGCCAAACTGGGCAAGTTTTCTGCAGAGCAGTGCTGCTGCGGATGAGGGGGTACTGATTCTGCCATATGTTCAGGGGCATGCACCTGACGACTTTAGGCAGACTGTTCGCTGGATGATTCAATCCACTGGTGCCGGGCTGAAAATCGTCAACGGATACTCAGGCTTTTTCCCGGCCTCACATTTTGAATTGCAGCGACTGCTGGGGCAGGAGGTTATGGCAGCATCAGACATGGTCAAGCTGCGAAGTCGGGGGATCCACTGGATTGTGGTGACTGACGCGGAGTCAGTGGCGATGGCTGCCGGCCAGGAAGAGTTGCTGCAGAGATGGCGCAGTTCGGATGGGATGGAAGCAGTGTTCAGGGTGGGCAATTCGGTTGAAGTTGATGTTCCGTCTACCAGGCCCTGAGCAATACAGTCCAGGCTGCGATTTGTTGTTCCAGGGGGCGGGCGTTGTCGTATTTCGGGACCCAGAAACCAGCGTTCTGGAGTGCTGAGCGACTGCGGTCCAGCAGCAGTCGACTTTCAGTTTTTTCTGTGGGATCGAAGAGCAGTACAGAGCGTCCCGTCCCGCTGACATCCTGCAGCAGGAAGTCTGAGATCCAGCCTGACTGCAGTACCAGATCAGCAGTGACTCGTGAGTTCCCTGATGTGAACTGCCAGGCGAGTTCGAGTTGAGGTTTTGCTGCCAGTATGATGGGGGTACCGGTATCTGCGGAGTACTTTGAGGCGGCCAGTTGCAGGCAGGAGAGCACCAGAGGGGCATCATCAGCCGTCAGGGGTGTGCGACCGATTGTTCGTGGAATGATCAGCATCAGGTGATAGTCAGCCAGCAGCGGGTTCCAGCGTTCAATGATGGCGGCTTCTGATTCGGAGTCCGCTGACAGCAGAATGACTGGAGCCAAGCGGAGTCCGGTTCCCTGTGGCGGCATTATTACGACACAGTTGCCCTGGCCTTCGATGGGGAGTTCTTCGCGAGACGATGTGTTTGCTGCCGTCGGGGCATCCTTTTTACTGTTGGGATGCAGTGTGTCCGGATCTAGTGCTGGCAGAGTATCTGGCAGCGGACTGGCTGTGATCTGCAGCGATTTTTCTTCATTGCTGCCGGGGGTTCGAAATTTCAGAGCGATTTCGCTGCCGGCTTGCAGTTGCAGTGCGGGGTCGAGAAAGGACCGCAGGCCCTTCAGCGTTTTTTCGTTGATTGCTGTGAGTTCAACGGTCGGGGGCAGTCCGGCGAGGGCTGCGGGCGTCCCGGGCAGTGTCTGCACAAGTACTGGCGTATCGGGGGCTGGTTTTGGCTGCAGCGCAGCGGGCAGGTCAGGCTGCTGGGCGGCCGCGGGCTTTTGAACTGCGTCCGGAGCAGGCAGAATCAGCCCGGCGTACCCGGAAGGGGTGGCGGGAATCCGATCAACAAGCTCGAGTGAAACTTTCAGTTGTTCAGCATTTCGCTGCAGTGTGAGTTCGACGGTTTCACCGGCATACTTCGCTGCCAGCACTTCTTCAAGGATGCTAACCCTTGTGATCGGTCGATCTGCAGCCTGCAGCAATTTGTCACCGGGTCGGATTCCGGCTTTCTGTGCCGGCGACTGTGGCTGGACACGACGAATGGAGACCTGATCTGAGAATGGGCCGGGGGCTGTGAGTTGCAGGCCTGCAACGCCTGGCAGCAGATCCTGACCCGTTTGCAGGCGAGCAGCGACTGACAGTGCATCACTCATGGGAATGGCAAAGCCGATCCCTGAATCATACCACTCAATACCGGCCGCGGGGTTGCTGCGTCCGCGTGGAGACAGTGGTACCAGAATCCCCATCACTGCACCGGACAGGTTGATGAGAGCGCCGCCGTAATTGACGGGCGAGACCTTGGCATCGGTTTGCAGTGCACGTCCGTGAATGCGATTCAGAGCACTAACGATTCCGGAGGAGACCGCAGGCTGTCGGGAGTCATAGAAGCGACCGAGAGCGATGGCCTGCTGTCCAACCTGAAGCTGGTCTCGAGCAACCGGAATGGCGGGCTGCCAGTCGGTGCCGTCTGCCTGGAGCAGGACCAGTCGACGAACGTGATCAGTGGCGATCAGCTTTGCGCTGCGACGTTCGCCACTGGTGGTTTCGACGCTGACAGCGGTTGGCCGACCCTGAAAAGCAAAGCTGCTGGACAGGATCTTGCCGTCCTGCGCGATAACAACGCCGGTGGCGGCCAGTGAACTGACAGTGTCTCCATCCACTGTCTGTTCGCCACCGATAACGCGAATGCGTACAACTGAAGGGGCCGCCTGCTGGATGGCTGTTCGAATCTGGGTGCCCGCATCCTGTGCCAGAGACCGATCCTGCGATCCTGCGATGAGGAGCAGGAAAGCAGCCATTAGTTTCAGCAGGTCGATGCGTTTCATGAAAGCCAGGTCCTGTTCAGAATGATGCCCGATTGAGGTGGCAGCATACAGCAAGACGCAGGGCTGGGAAAGTTGCAGGCAGCGTGACCCCTCGGGAGCGGCTTTTGCGGAAATCCCGAGGGGCACAAGTGCAAAACTGGCAAGATGACTGAGGTCTCAGATGGCGTCCGTACCAGTCTCACCGGTTCGGATACGCACAACTCCCTCAAGACTTGAGATGAAAATTTTCCCGTCGCCGATTTGTCCGGTGCGGGCTGCTTCACAGATGGCTGCGATGGCGCCATCCACTTCGTTGTCGTTGACGACAACCTCCATTTTTACCTTCGGCATGAAATCGACGGTGTATTCTGCACCGCGGTAGGTTTCCTTGTGTCCGCGCTGGCGACCGAAACCTCGCACTTCAGAAACAGTCATGCCCTGGACGCCGATGCTGGTCAGTTTGGTTTTGACGTCTTCCAGCTTGTAGTGACGGATGACAGCCTCAAGTTTCTTCATGTCTCTGCCCTAACCCCTGTCGATTGGTTACAGTTCAGCAGCAATTCTTGTTGCTGCTTGAACCTCCGAAATAATTCAGCTGCCCTTTTGGAAGAAGGCCAGCAAACGTGTCAGTCCCGGCACCATGGTTGTAGTGTGTTTGTCTGCCCTGCTAGTTACTGTAGTACAGAGTTGCCGTGATTTTCAGATCGAGGCATGCTGTGGAGACAGTTTCAGCGAGGAATCCACCTACAACCTGCGTAATCAGTGGAGCAAAACTCATGCCGACACTGGCGTGTGAAGTTGCTGTTGCTGAATTTGTAAGCTAATTGTCTGTTTTCTTGCGTTAGAAATGTTGTGTTTCGCTGTTGAGTGCGATGATAAACAGCAATTTTGGATGCTTTTTGCCTAAAAAAAAGGCGTTTTGCTGGCTGGGGGATTGAGGTTTCATGTGGTTGACTGCAGTTTTACTGGCTGGGCTGCTGGCTGGCGGTATTGCCGTATTTTGGGCAGCCTGCCTTGCCGAGGATGCTCGTCCGGCAGGCATTCGTCGATGTCGGGCCTGTGGTGCCGGTGTGCCGGTGGCGGTTTTGCTGCAGCCGTGGCGGGGACGGTGCCGGCAGTGTTCAGTGCGGACAACTCCGGGGCTATGGCTCGGGGCTGTGTGTACGGGTGTCCTGTTTGCTGGTCTGGCGTGGGGTTTGGAGCAGGGCTGTCAGTCGGTGACGGAAGTGCGACCGGCAGCTCCGTTCTGGCAGGGAAGGCTGCCATTTCAGTTGCTGCTCTTGTTTCTGCTGGTGGCTGCCGTGGTTTCGGATCTGATTGACTACGTCATTCCCGACCGGATTGTGCTTCCGGGTGTGTGTGCTGCGGTACTGCTGGCGTTTGTCAGTGGTGACCTGCAGATGATTCACATCTGGGTTGACTGGAGTGACGAGTTGGTTCAGGTTTATGGCCCCTATCTGCCACAGTGGATGAAGGATCATCAGCATCTGCATGGATTAGCGTGGAGTCTGGCTGGTTGTGTGGTGGGTGCTGGCCTGGTTTGGCTGGGGCGAATTGCGGCGAATCGAATACTCGGTTTTCCAGCGATTGGATTTGGCGATGTCACGCTGATGGCGATGATTGGTGCGTTTATGGGCTGGCAGCCTGTTTTGTGTGTGTTGGCTGTCTCGCCAATAGTGGGGATAGTGCTGGGGTTTTCAGTCTACGTGGTGACAGGTCGGGGGTTTATGGCTTTTGGCCCTTGTCTGGCTGCGGGAGCGGTAGTGATTTTGTTTGCGTGGCGAGCAATTTGGGAGCAGCAGGGTCTGCGGATTATTTTTGGCCACTGGCCCACGATGGCGGGCCTGATCGTGGGCACATTTAGTTTGTACTGTGTTTTGCTGCTGGGGGTGAGAATCTTCAGGTCAACTCCGACCAGTCGTTTGCGCTGAGTCAAGTCAGTGTTGCCACGGACTATTGAGTCAGTCGTGCGAAGACTTCGTTTGCATCGGAGGCTGTGCAGAATATCAGTGTCAGATGCAGGTATTCGGGTGTGATATCGGTATGGACAGTGATGAACCGACACCTTTCTGATTGACCAGCACTGCCAGTTGCAGATCGCGATGTGTGTCAAGGAATGACTGCATTTTTTGCGGGCGTGGTGCTGGAGATTTATTCTAAGTCGACCGTGGTAGTCAGTTTCCTGCCAGCCTCGAAATGTGCTGAAATCGACGGCATTGAGGATCGGAGCGACTGCGATTCGCACTTTGCCACCGTTTGGTATCTGGAGATTTATACCGTCCTCTGTTGCTGCAACGACTTTACAGGTCTGCAGGGGAGCCTGTCGAGATATTTGTTCTCCGGAGAGTCGATTCAGGATGTAGGTGCTGATGGTAATCAGTATCCAGAGGAAGACTGCCACAGCGGTTATGAGTGTCCAGAGTCTGTCTTTGGCCGGGCTGTTATCGTGCTTTTCTGCACCGATCCGTTCGTTAGCGTTCGCACCAGCGTTTTTGCAGGTCGGCGAATGCATCGACTCGACGATCGCGGAAGAATGGCCAGTGCGTGCGAGCGGTGTTGATGAGGCTGAGATCACATTCGACGTGCAGAGTAGCTTCAGCTTCGTGGTCGGCCTGTGCGAGAACATTTCCGTAGGGGTCAGCCATGAAGCTGCCTCCCCAGAACTGAATTTGGCCTTCGGGACCGACACGATTGGGAGCTCCCACAAACAGTCCATTGGCGATGGCGTGACTGCGCATCATGGTCTGCCATGCGGAGTACTGGCTGGCGCCGTAGATGTCTCGTTCGCCCGGGATCCAGCCGATGGCTGTGGGGTAGAAGAGCAGTTCGGCACCCTGCATTGCGGTCAGTCGTGCGGCTTCGGGATACCATTGATCCCAGCAGATGCAGACGCCGATTCGAGCATAGCGAGTTGGGAAGGCGAGAAACCCGAGATCGCCTGGTGTGAAGTAGAATTTTTCGAGATACAGCGGGTCATCGGGGATATGCATTTTTCGGTACAGTCCGGCGATGCTGCCGTCGGCATCGAGGACCACGGCAGAATTATGGTACACGCCGTGTGTGCGTCGTTCGAAGAGTGGCACGATGATGACGATCTGAAGTTCTCTGGCGATTTTCTGCAGGGCTGTGGTTGTGGGGCCTGGTATTGGTTCAGCGAGAGCGAACCGATCGTGTTCTTCGGCCTGGCAGGGGTACTGAGTGTTGAAGACTTCCTGCAGGCAGACGACCTGTGCACCGGCTGCTGCTGCATCGCGAATTCTGTCGATGGATCGCTGCAGATTGATGTCCGGTTCGGGCACGCAGGTCATCTGGCAGAGAGCAGTACGGATCTTTGGTTGGGCAGCCATGGCAGTGTTTCGGGCGATTTGCGGTCGGAAGCCGGGTTTGGTGATACTTTGCGAGGCTGATGATACTCAATCCGCGGGATCAGGCGAAGTTTGGCAGTGGAAATTCGCATTTTGCGCCCGCAATTCCATCCGCCTGCTTCAATGCCGACAGGGAATTGTCTGTAATGTCTGCATGAATTATCTGGCACATGGGTATCGATTTTTGGATTCCCCGCTGAAGGCGGCTGGTACGGCTGTACCGGACTGGCTGAGTGTGGCGGATCGCAGCGTGCGCATGCGAAGTCGTCGCATTCGGTCTCAACTGGAGCAACTGGAGGTGGGAGTGCGGGGAATCGCCGAGGGGGCGTTGCAGCATCTTGCAGATGACGACCTGTTTCACAACAGTGCAGTTTTTCGGATGCTGGAATCTGACCTGGCGGCCGGATTTCGCCGGCTGATGCCTGATCGTTTTGATCATCGTCCTGGATTTCTGGGGCATATTGTCGTGGAGCTGCTGCTGGACTGGTACATCGCAGAGCGGCAGCCCGGCATTCTTGATCGATGGTATGCGGTTTTGGGCAGCGTGTGTCCGCTGCAGATTCAGATGGCGGTCAATTGTCTGGCGCCTCGACAGACGGAGATGCTGGCGCCGTTTATCGGCCGATTTCTGGAAGCTCGGGTGATGTACGACTACGCCGATGACGGGAGACTGCTGGTTCGCTTGAATCAGATTCTGCGGCGAGTCACACTGGAGGCACTGGACGATCGTTTTTTGGCGATCCTCACCGAGGGACGTCAGTTAGTGTACCGACATGGAGCTGAGCTTCTGCTGGCTGTTGAAGGTAAGTGAGCCAGTCTGCCGGCCGGGTCAGAGATTATTTCAAAGGAAACCGATGCTATGAGAAGAATCGTTCTGGCGGGAGCATTGTTGTTTTGCGGAGTCTCTGCGGTGTCTGTGGCTGCTGATGAAAAGGCGCCTGGGTTTACGGCACTGCAGGCTGACAAGGCTGGTGCTGACTATGGGTTTCAGGGTGAGTATGCTGGCAAGTTTCGGTCGAATGACGCAGAAGTGCAGCTGGGACTGCAGGTGATTGCAGAAGGGCAGGGGAAGTTTGCATGGGTTGCCTGGATGGGTGGTCTGCCAGGGGCGGGCTGGAACGGAGAAGCGCCGCTGCGTGGTGCGGGTGAGCGCGAGGGTGATGCGGTAGTGCTGAAGGCTGATACGGGCCGAGGTGAAGTTCGTGGTGGCGGCGTGAAAGTCTACAGCAACGAGAACGTGCGTGTTGCCGAGCTGACTCGAGTTGAGCGGGTGTCACCGACGCTGGGTCGAAAGCCACCCGAGGGAGCGATAGCGCTGTTTGACGGCACGTCGGCAGACGAGTTCGACGGCGGAAAAATGTCCGATGACAAATTGCTGATGCAGGGCTGTACCAGCCGCAAAAAGCTGGGTTCCGGCGAATTACATGTCGAGTTCATGTTGCCGTGGATGCCGAATGCTCGCGGACAAGGGCGAGGGAACAGCGGGGTCTATCTACAGGGACGCTACGAGGTGCAGGTGCTGGATTCGTTTGGTTTGACGGGCGAGCAGAACGAATGTGGCGGGATTTACTCGATCAGCAAGCCCCTGCTGAACATGTGCTTGCCACCGCTGACGTGGCAGACCTATGACGTGGAGTTCAAGGCAGCAGAATTTGGAGCTGACGGAAAGAAGAAAGCGGGCGGTCTGATCACTGTTCGCCATAACGGAGTGGTGATTCACGAGCAGGTCCGGCTGACGCATGCCACAACTGCAGCACCAGTCCCGGAAGGCCCGGACTCAGGGCCACTGTACCTGCAGGATCATGGCAATCAGGTGCGATATCGCAACATTTGGTTCAGCCCGGCGAAACGCTGATGAATTGCTGCAGTTGCTGACGGAGCGGAACAGCGGGACGCGTGTCGACGATGTCGACACGCGTCCTTTTTTGTTTTGCGGCGGAGCCTGTTTTTCAGCCGAGATCGGCCTGAATATCGACCCAGCGACGCTCATCGAAGGAAACCAGCACAGAATCTGCGACAGCCTGTGCCAAAGCTCCGTCATGAAATCCTGGAATGGCATCGCGACCTTCGATAATGGCGGATGTCAATTCATAGACAAGGTCGTAGCGGAATACGGTACTGGGCTTGCCCTGTGACGGGTCGCGGGGGCTGCCAGGAGCCTTGAGAAACTCTTCGGGCACCGGCAGTTTTTCCAGATCACGTCCGTTGCGAGCGAGGATGATGTTATTGGGGTCAGTCAGCTGATAGGCGGCCGAACCTTCGCTGCAGTTGACTTCCGCCCACTCGTAGCCCACACCGCCATTGTTGTGGCCTTTCATGAGCGTGCTGCCTTCCCACACACCCACAGCGCCGCTTTCGAAGAAGCCGATCAGGCTGGACCAGTCATCCACTTCAGATGGAGGGCAGGGGCGTCCATCTGAAGTGCGGTCACGCGGCGCGTACTGAGCGACAGCGCCACAGATTGTGCGGATGGGGCCCAGCAAATCCTGGGCAAAGTCAATCCGGTGGATGGTCATATCGAACAGGTCACCGGCTCCGGCCAGTTTCTTAATCTGTCGCCAGCCCCAACTGGTTTCCGCCAGGTCGAGGAATCGCTGACTGCGGAAGTGTCGCGGAGTTCCCAGCAGACCGCTGGTGACGAGATGTCGCACATACCGCATGGAGGGAGCAAAACGGTAGGTGAAGGCCGTCATGTGGCGAACGCCGGCATCGCGAGCTGCCCGATACATCTCGGCAGACTCCTGAAAATTTAGTCCCAGCGGTTTTTCACACATGATGTGTTTGCCGTTTCGGGCACACTCAATCGCCTGTTCGCGGTGCACAAAATTAGGCGTTGCGATGATCACGGCATCAACATCCGGATCGGCAGCAAGCTGGCGATAATCGGTAAAGGCTTTTACCGGGCCCCATTCTGACTGACGCTGAGCCAGCAGAGCTTCGTTGGGGTCACAGATGGCGGTCAGGCTGGAACGTTTATCCAGTCGAATGCCAGGCACGTGGTGAAAGTCGGAAACCGCTCCGACACCGATGATTCCGTAACGAACATGCGAAGTCATACTGACGGATCTCTTTGTGTGTTGAAGGTATGTCAATGAAAAGGCCAGCACCCTGCGGGTGCTGGCCAGTAAAGCGGACGATGCTCTCGAAAATTACTTCCCGGACTTTTCTTTCTTCAGTTCATCAAGGAACTGTCGGATCTGCTCAGCATTTTGTGGTGGCACATCGCCACCAAGGCTGGCAACAGCCTGCGTCTGCAGTTCGATGGCCCGATCAAGGTCGCCGTTCAGGTGAACGAGGTGTGACAGGGTGTCGATGATCATGCCGTTTTTGGGTTCGAGTGAGACAGCTTTTTCGGCGGCTGCAATGGCTGCAACAGTGACAGATTTTGGCACCTTTGCCTGCGGATTGCTGGCCATCTGAAAGACGGTCCAGGCCAGCTCATTCAGGTCGCCGGCAGCGGCTGTTTTGTCGTCAGAAACGGCACCAATCATGGCAGCAGCCTGTTGTTCACGACCCTTTGTGATCATGAGCTGCAACTGGAGTCCCTTGAGTCGTCCCTTCAGTTCAGGAGGGCAGGTTTCCGTAAGTTTAGCCAGTTCAGCAAAACCTTCGTCGGTCTTGTCGCCCTGCACCTTTTGAATGGCGCCGTTGACCTGAATGCTGAAGCTCATTTGTTCCAGCATGGCGACATATTCTTTGTCTTCAGCATTGGACTTTTTGGCTTCATCCACCAGAGCCAGGGCTTCGGCAATCTTGCCACGCTGCATCAGCGGGCCCAGCTTTGCCTGCAGCAGACCACGTTCTTGCTGTTTGCGGAATGTTTCGAGGAAGGCAGCGCGGTCCCATTTATCAGTGACCACCTGTTCCAGTGTGTCATCCATCTGCATCGGATGACCGATCCACTCCACCAGACCGGTTTTGCCGACGATGAAGCAGGTTGGAATTCCGTTTTGCCCGGCAGCTTCCATATAGGAGGTGTAGACAGAGCGGTCTGGGTCTGTCGTCAGGCAGTAGTCGCTGGTCAGCTGGGCATAGGTTGGTGGCTGGTTAGTGCCTTCTGCGGGCAGGGCACCGCGGACAGGGCGTTTCAGAAATCCCTCGACAGTTTCAAGGTCTTCGTCGCTGATGCTGACAATCTGCACGCCCTGTTTGGCGTACTTTTTCTGGACTTCGACGAGGTGCGGCATGCTGGCGATGCAGGGTCCACACCAGGTTGCCCAGAATTCGACGATGTAAACCTTACCTGCTTCGAACTTTGTGACGGGCTTAAAAGCACCGTTGCCGTCGCTGACCCAGTGCTCGACACTGATTTCCGGAGCTTTCGAGCCAATGGTCAGGGTCTGATCTGCTTCGTCGGCGTATGAAGGTGCAGCGAGGCTGGCTGCAGCGGCGAGAGCCAGTGCGACTTTACCCGCGAATCGAGTCCACATGTTGTTGAGTTCCTTGAAAGACGGAATTCAGAGAATCGCACCCGTGGCCACGCACAGACCGTCGACTCTGCTGCCAGCAGAGTACCAGAAATTCAGGAATTCTGGAAAACTGAGTTCCTCAGAATTTGAAAAAACGGGGAAGCAGCGGGGCCTGATGCCTGCTAGTAGCCATCCCCGGCGACGGTTCCAAAAACGTTCAGAGCCGGCAGGTTTAAACGTCGCCGACACTCGTCCAGAATCACCTGAGTGGCACTGGCCCCGACTCGGCTGATGCCAAGTTCCCGGCATTTCAGAACGCCGTCGAGGTCGCGGACTCCGCCAGCCGCCTTTACCTGCACGCCCGGTCCGGCATGTTTCCGCATCAGCTGCAGATCGTCAAATGTAGAGCCACTGATACCGTAACCTGTGGATGTTTTGACCCAGTCGGCCTGCAGTTCTGTGCAGATTTCGCACAGCCGAATTTTTTGGGCTTCGGACAGAAAGCAGTTTTCGAAAATAACTTTGACTTTCTGGCCGGCTGCGTGAGTGAGCTCGATGACTGCCCGCAGGTCAGCTGTGACATAATCCCAGTCTCCGCTGACCACACGACTGATGTTGCAGACAAGGTCCAGTTCCTGTCCGCCGTCGTGCAGTGCCTGGCGGGCTTCTGCAACTTTAACAGTTGTTGTGTGGCCTCCGTGCGGAAAGCCGATGACGGTACTGGCGTGGACTTCGGAGCCCTGCAGGAGTGTGGCGCAACGGGCCAGGTAATGGGGCTGGATACAGACACTGCCAGCCTGATATGCGATTGCCAGACGGCAGCCCTGCTCGAACTCGTCGATTGTCGAAGCTGGCTTGAGCAGCGAGTGGTCGATCATGCGGGCGATTTGGCGGTAATCGTATTCGGCCATGGGGGTACCTTTCCGTCAGGGTGTTGTGTGCAGTGCCTGATTCACCATTCGCCGTCTCGCCGGAATTTTTCGCGGGCGCTGGCGGCGAACTGTCTGGAGGCGTCACCCAGTTGCTGCAGCAACTGTTCCATGTTGAGTCCTGCGGAATTACGAGCGGCCTGGATAACCGTCTGGCACTCATTTGAATCCATGAAGCGGGCAGCTTCGAGGATGCGAGACTGAGCGTCCGGTTCGATGACAATAAATCCATGTTTGTCGGCATGGATCAGATCACCGGGGCGAACAGTACGGCCGAAGACTTCGACATCACAGCCGAATTCCACCGGTTGGACGGCCGCATGACCTACGCACAGTCTGCGGGCAATCGCCTTAAATCCGGAGTTGGTCATTTCGTCGAGGTCACGTATGGCACCATCTGTAATGGTACCGACGCAGCCCAGTGCGCGGTGAATGTTGGCGTTGACTTCACCCCAGAAAGATCCGATCAGGCGAGGTTTATCGAGGTCCTGAACGACGACAATTTTTGGTCCGGCGATGCTTGCCAGATAGCGTCGGTATTCGCTGGTGGCGGTGGGTTTCTCAGTGCGATGGCGGGGGTTGGACGGTTCGACCCGCAGCGTAACTGCGTAGCCCACCATTGGGCCCATTTGTGGCATGAAGTCGCGAGTCTCTTCGAGATTCACGGCATCGGCACAATGGTCCAGTCTGGTGATCTGTTCCCAACCATTGTAGATGGTGGGTGTATTCCAGCGTTTCAGTTCGAGTAAATCGGAGTGACTGAGCTGACGGTTTTGAGACATGATCAGCCCTTCAGTCGAGAGAGGATTTCATCGACAATTCGTGTGACGGGAATACGTTCCTGCTGCAGTGTGTCGCGGTCGCGAATGGTAACGCTGCCGTCTTTCGCGGTATCACCGTCGATGGTCAGGCAGTAAGGAGTGCCGATTTCATCCTGGCGACGATAGCGGCGTCCGATGGCAGCCTGCTGGTCGTACTGAACACTAAGGCCTGCGGCTTTGAGTTCGCCGTAGATTTCAATGGCCTTCTCTGGCATGCCATCCTTCTTGATCAGCGGGAAAACAGCGACTTTTACTGGAGCCAGACGCGGATGGAACCGCATTACGACGCGTTCCTGCATGGCGCCATTTTCATCGGGCTGCTGATCTTCGTGGTAAGCGTCACAGATGAAAGCGAGCGTACCGCGATCGGCACCGGCGGAGGGTTCAATGACGTGCGGTGTGAACCGTTCACGAGTCTGATCATCGAAGTAGGTCAGGTCTTTGCCGCTACCCCGGTGTTTTGGCTGTCCGTCGGCAGTGCGTTCCAGTTCGAGATGTCCGTCAGTGTTTTTCGCCAGCTTGCCTTCCATGTGTGAACGCAGGTCAAAGTCACCGCGGTGAGCGATGCCTTCGAGTTCACCATATTCGCCGGCATTGAGGAACGGGAAGGCGTACTCAATGTCAGCGGTACCCACGGAGTAGTGGGCAAGTTCATCCGGGTGATGATCTCGCAGGATCAGTCGTTCTTTGGTTATGCCGAGGTTGAGGTACCAGTTGTAGCGACGGTCGCGCCAGTACGTGTACCACTCGCGTGACTGTGCCGGGTGGCAGAAAAACTCAATCTCCATCTGCTCGAATTCGCGTGAGCGGAAGGTGAAGTTGCGTGGTGTGATTTCGTTGCGGAAGCTTTTGCCAACCTGACAGATGCCGAACGGCAGCTTAACGCGACTGCTGTCCACGACATTTTTGAAGTTGACAAAGATCCCCTGAGCAGTTTCGGGACGCAGAAAGGCGGCATCGTCATCAGTGCCCAGAGCCCCGATGATGGTTTTCATCATCAGGTTGAACTCGCGCGGCTCCGTGAGTCGGCAGCCGGTGTGTTCGCCGACAGATTTGCTGGGTTTCTGCGGGCAGGGAGTATTAGGGATGTGGTCCTGGCGGAACCGCCCTTTGCAGGCGTGGCAGTCGACCATCATATCGTGAAACAGGTCATAGTGTCCGCTGCACTTCCAGACCTGCGGGTGCATGATGATTGAGGATTCGAGGCCAACCATCTGGAATGTGGAGGGCGCACCGGCGGGCTGCAGCAGTTCATTGTGGGCGGAAACCATGTCGCGGTACCAGACGTCCCGGACATTTCGCTTCAGTTCGGTACCGAGCGGACCGTAGTCCCAGAATCCATTTTGTCCGCCGTAGATTTCGGAGTTCTGGAAGATGAATCCGCGTCGCTTGCACAGAGCGACGATCTTGTCCATCGAGCGGCTCATAGGAGGTGACTTCCGGTGTATGACTGAGGTTGTTTGGGAGGCGCGGTGCGCACAACTGTTGCCGTGTTCACTGGGCTGTGTTTGTTAGTCTAGAGCTTTACGGAGTTTCGGAAAAGTCGCAGTGCCGCAATCGAGGCGGAACCGGGATTCCGAGAACAACGGGCTGGACAGAGTGTGTTCAGGCCGATCACAACATTTTGGGCAGAGTTCTTTCAGGCTCTGAACGGGGTTCGCGAGGCAGCCGATTTTCTGTGCCGTGTTCGAGACTTGAGGAGGTTTTTTTGGGGGAAACCCGTCAATTGGGCTGTGTTGCGGGGCTTTTAGTTGGGTTCGCGGTGTATCTGCCCAAAAAAGACATACTTGTTGGTCCGACAGTTCGCACTGGCACGCAACTCGATACCTGTAGGGTCAGGTTTGTCCGGGCATGCAGCGTTCGGGCATCTTTTGTTGGGAATTGGCAATGGGGAATGTGATTGTTCGAGACTAATCGGCAAAAGAATGTTTCTGGTGCTTAACACTTCGTTTTGTTGAATGCTCATCAGATTGTGCGCAGCGTGACTGGCAGCAAGGTGCAGTTGAAGGACTTTGATGACTGTCGCGAACTGGATGCAGCATCCGGTCGTGGCATTGTGTTTTGACTTTCAGGACAAACCTCAGACAGTTCTCATCCACAAATGTCAACAAACGAAACTCCAGCGATAAGCCCGCCATTGTGGCTGTGATGGTTTGTGCATGCTGCCGTTCGCGGCATCATGCATCAGGCCGATTCTGCGCCCGTGGGCTGTCATTTTCAGTATGACGGTGAGAATGATTTGTGGTAGGTGACTCTGTTTGTTGGGCGTTCTGAGGTTTGGGGTGGTGCGCACGACGGGAAGACGGTTCCTGCCGGGCTGGAAGTGGATGTGACTCGGGTGATGGCTGCCTTTGATATGGCACCTGGGGTGTTGTGGCAGGTTGAGCGAGCGCCCCCACACGACTGGTTAGGTCCGCACCTGTCAATTGAGGGTGAGACTCGCGGGCAGGACGTATGGCTGCGAATTTTGCAGACGTCGCCGGACTGGGCGGGTGTTGGTCGGGTCTTGCATGCTTCGACCGGAGAATTCGAGGATCTTTGGTAGTGCTGATAGCTCTGCGATAAGCTGCAAGAAACACAAGAGGCTGCGGAAAACCGCAGCCTCTTGTGTTTTGTGTGCTCTTGCGTTCAGTGTCGCCAGATTATTCTTCGGCGACGAACGGCAGCAGACCAATGAAGCGGGCTCGCAGGACAGCATCGCGGACGGCGCGTTGGAACAGGGCCGAGGTGCCGGTGCGGCGACGGGGCAGAATTCTGCCTTCGCGGTCGATTAGAGTCCGGAGTGTTTTGAGGTCTTTGTAGTCCACATAGACCGGACGTGGCACGGAACCACCAGCGGTAAACTGGCAGCTCATTTTCTTCTTTTTCAGTCGAGCACGGCGTTTGCGGAGCTTTTTCAGATCAGCGCGGGAGATTGTTGCCATTGATGAACATGAAACCTTTTTGGAGACGCACCTGCGGGCAAATGACCCCGTGAAGCCTGATCACAGCGGAAAGCTGGGTTTTGGGAAAAACCGAGACCAGTGCCTGCCCGACGGACCGGCGTGAACCGGCGGGGTGAACGAACCGGAAGTTTATCCCGGAGTGTGGGTATCGGCAACAGAAACCGGGTTTTTCCGAGATTTTTTGGGGTGGGTACCGGAAATTGGACAAGAATCTGGGCGAGGTGAATTTGATTTGCGTCGGCGGGTTCTGTTCAGTTGGTCTATGCTGCCTGTTTTTCCTGCTTTTCCTGGTGTGTTGCTGGTGCGTTTTGGATGGATTATGCGGGCGAAGAATCTTGAGTTGATTGGATACCAGGAGTAGAATCCATCCGCGGACGGCAATGACGTCGTCTGTGAAGGCTCGGGCTGAAATGTAGTTCGAGCGAAGTTCAGGGAGGAACCGCGATGAATCGTTTGTCTTCGCCAAAGCTGCGCTTGTTCAATCCGGATTTTGATTCGGATTCACTGGTTGACGTGGTCGATGGTGGTCAGCGTCCGCAGTTGCGGGTGGTTCCGCAGGTGGCTGATCTGGATGGGGCCGGGCTGGATTCGGTGGGTTCTGAAGACGATCCCGATGTGATTTCGTTTGCGACGGCTCGTCGAGCCTTGGTGCTCAGTGGCCGCTTTACTCCGACTCTCCAGCGAGCACGTCTGATCCACGCCAACAGCGAGTGTTCCGTTTGTGGCGGGCATGATGTTGAACCCGTGGAGTTGGACGACGCGACTGTGAGCAGGCGTAACGGTGATGTTGTGCCGGGGACAGCGACAATTATCGGATTTCACTGCAACGACTGTGGCAGTGAGTGGCCGGTGTACGAGATCAGCCGTCGCGTTCAGAAGTGAGCAGTGCAGAGTGTGGCACGTGAAGCTTCTCTGGGAAGTCAGGATTTACCAATGTGCTGGCGGTTGCTGATTCCGACCCTGTTTTTGCTGCTTTTGCCGGGCTGCATGCATCGGCGAGTGACGATTCACTCGGTGCCGGAAGGTGCATTGCTGAAGGTTGACGGCAAGGACATTGGATATACGCCAGCGCATTTTGACTTCACCTGGTATGGGACTCGAGAAGTCCAGCTGCTGCTGGATGGTTACGAAACGCGGACAGAAATGATCGAGGTGGACAGTCCGTGGTACCAGAAGTTTCCGCTGGACTTCATCAGCGATAATTTTGCGGGTCGGCATATTCTGGACCACCGGCAGTTTACGTTTCAGATGCGGCCTCGTCAGGCAGACGTCTCGGGCGACGTGATCAAGCGTGGAAGTGCGTTGCGGAACGAGGCTTTGCACGGCCAGTAGTCCCTCTGGATTCTCGAGGAATCGTCGGGTTTCGCGGGATTTCAGCAGATTCTCGAATTATAATCGGGTGATTGCTGCCATTTTCCCCAACGGCTGCTGGCTGTTTTGCGTACCAGTGGGCAGAGGGGATTAGCGAGATGCTTCGCATGTCCGATTCGGACGCCACTGAACCAGATCTGGAATCGCAGTTGTTGGCTGCGGCCGGGGTGGTTGCGCCCAGTGAGGCGAGACTGGTTCATGCGGCACGTCTGGGGGATCAGCAGGCATTTCAAGGGCTGGTGCTCAGGTATGAACGTCGTGTATTTCAGGTGATTCATCGTTTTGTGGAAGATCAGGGGACTGTTGCTGACTTGTGTCAGGACGTTTTTTTGCGTGCCTGGGAGCGTCTGGCGCAGTTTGATCCGGCGCGGCGGTTTGGTCCGTGGCTGTTTCGGATGGCAGTGAACTTGACGTACGATCATCTGCGGCGAGTTCGTCGCAGGGGACGCTGGTCGTTGTTTTCGGACCTGTCCGAGACTTTTGTGCCAGATCAGGGGCTGGCGGATCCGCGGGATGAGATAGATCTGTCGCAAGAGGTTCGTTTAGTTCTGGCTGAGGTTCCTGAGGCTTATCGGGTTGTGCTTGTGCTGCGTGACCTCGAAGGTTTCTGCACATCCGATGTGGCGGCAATTACAGACCGCAGCGAGGCGACCATTCGGTGGCGACTGGCTGAGGCTCGGCGAATGTTCCGTGACGCGTGGGAGCGACGTCAGCGCCGTGGTGAAAGTTCGTCCGAACAGGGCGCGGGGCCGTTTGGCGATGCTGTTTGACTTCGGGTATGTTATGGGGTTGTTACCGGGGGCTGGAAACATGGAATGCAGAGAAGCGAGAAAAATGATTCTTCTGAATGCAGGTGGTGACCTGTACCCAGATGAGCGGACGTCACTGCAGCGGCATTTGCAGGATTGTGATGCGTGCAGCCAGTACGATGCCAGCATGCAGCCAGTCATGTCTGTGTTGTCGCATTTCCGTGACACTCCCGAGATTTCCTTGCCTGTCTCTGTCTGGCCATCGGTGCGGGCAACTATTCGTCTCAGGTCTGCTACGTATGCGGCGGTGCCATTACGGCGATTTAATTTGCAGGTTGCTGCATTGGCCGTTTGTTCTCTTTCGCTGGCCGCTGCGGTCATTGTGCAGACTTTGTCAACAATGCGCAGTTCTGAAGAGCGTCCGCAGGTGCTGGTAATGCCTCAGTTTCAGGCTGCACCTGCCGATATGCGTGACGGGCGGGCGGTGCCGGTGATGATGGGGCAGTCTGGTTTTTCGCTGCCGCAGTCCCAGTCTGCGGACCCGGCTGTGTTTTAATGCGGGCGGATCCTGAGGGAAACTGCGGGTACTACAGTGGTTCTCCCAGTGCCTGCTGCAGAAAGCGTGTTCGTTTGGCCGAGGCCCATGGCGTTTCGCAGGCTCCGTGACCAGCGCCGGGAACCAGAACGAACTCGAAGTCCTTTCCGGCCTGCAGCAGTTGCAGAGCGACCTGTGTGGTGGATGCCGGGTCCACGTTTCGATCGAGTTCCCCAACAACCAGCATGAGTCGTCCCTGCATGCGAGCCGCATTTTGGCGATTTGAGTTGCGTTCATAGACGTCTTCTGCGGGCACTCCCATCCACTGTTCATTCCACCAGATTTTGTCCATGCGATTGTCATGGCAGCCGCAGTCTGCGACAGCGGCCGAATAGAAGTCACTGTGCCAGATCAGTGCCGCCATGGCATTTTGTCCACCGGCAGATCCGCCATAGATTCCGACTCGGGACAAATCCATTTGCGGTACAGTCTGAGCGGCAGTTTTGAGCCATTCGATACGGTCAGGGAATCCTGCATCTTTTAAATTTTTCCAGCAGACATCGTGAAATGCTTTGGATCGCCAGGCTGTTCCCATGCCGTCGATCTGTACGACGATGAAGCCGGCGTCTGCGATCTGCTGCTGGTGTCCCCAGCGGCTGCGGAATTCTTTTGGGACATGGTGATCATGCGGGCCGGAGTAGATGTTCTCGACGATGGCGTATTTTCGGCCGGGGCGGAAATCTTTAGGGAAGTGCAGCAGGCCCCAGATCTGAGTTTGTCCGTCGCGTCCGGGCGCAGCGAACCGCATGGGTAGCCGACCTCGTTCCTGAATGATTTCGGAGGCATCTGCTGACTCAAGCTGGACTACGAGGCGTCCATCGGCGGTTCGCAGGTCGGTTATGGGGGGCAGGTCGGTTCGTGAATAGCGGTCGAGGAACCAGCGGCGGTCGGGGGACCATTCAATGGAGTGCATACCGTCGCCTTCAGTGAGGACCTGCAGGTTTTCGCCGGTGAGTGAGATGCGGCAGAAGTGTTCATGGTAAGGATCCTGATCGCCAGCAATACCTACAGCAAAGAACCACAACTGTCCGGCAGATTCATCAAGGCGTTCGATACGTCGGACATTCCACTGACCGGCAGTGATGGCCTGTGGCGGTTTGTTTGATTTCAGGTCATACAGGTACAGGTGATTCCAGCCGGATCTTTCGCTGGCCCAGAGCACTTTTTCACCGGGCAGCCAGCGCAGTTCCATTTTTCCATCGGAGGAGTAGTGAATGAAGGTTTCTGAGGATTCGTCGATGACGGCGCGGACCGAACCATCGGCGACTCGGAATTCCAGCAATCTCATTCGCTGGTGGCCGCGTTCGTTGTAGAGCATCCAGAAGCGAGTCCCGTCATCGCTCCAGCGCTGAAAATCCAGCGTCCAGGGATTTGGGAACAGGCTGTTATCGAGTTTGATTTCTGAGCGATCTGTGGTGCGGAAGAGCCTTGGAGTTGATTGCGGAATGGAATCTCCGGGTTTCAGGTAAGGGTAGGAATTCAGTCGTGGCTGCAGTTGGTCGGCCGGTGTGCTTTCGACGTACTGCACTTTGCGTTCGTCGACCTGGGTGGTTTGCAGTGCCAGCAGATGTTCTGAGTTGGGTGACCAGACGGCATCACACACGTGTTCGGGGTAGTCGGCTTTTTCATAATCCATCCCGATTGCTCGCGCACGCTGAGCATCGCGGCGAAATGTCTTTGCAGGCTGTCCGTCTGTGGCGAGGGTGAATTCCTGCTGGTCTTTCAGATTCCTGAGCCACAGGCTGTGCTCACTGACGAAGGGCTGCCAGTTGCCATCGGGTGATTTGGGGTTATCTGCGTTCTGCTGTTCCGGGGGGCGATTGCGTCGACCTCTGCGTGGCTCACGTCGGCTGATTTCTGCGAGTGACTGTTCGGTGAGGTTCCAGGTGTTGCTGCCGGTTGCCGCAGCGGCACAGCCGAGGGGGCTGTCATCTTCCCGCTTCAGCATCCACACGTGGCCGACAAACGTGTGCTGTTTGCAACTTTGCCCAGGGGCCACCGTCTGGTAGCGACGTTCCTGTCGGTCTGTAGAGACCCAGTACATGACGACCGGGAATGTGAGTTGGTTCGTGAGGACGATCTCGGTGTCTTCGGCGGCATTTCCGGAGGGCACCGGGGGCAGGAACAATTGCAGCGAGGCCGTGCTGGAGTTTTGTTCCTGCTGCAGTTTCTGCGAACTGTCGTCCCAGAGAAAAACGCCGGCACTGCCTCGCAGTCGCCATGGTCCGTTCGTCTGTTCGGGGAATTCCAGTGAGTCGACGGGCAACTGATCGGCCTGAATCGGGCGGTGCAGGGTTTCCGCGAGTTTCAGTGCCAGTTGTGCATGGTCGAATGCTGCGGTGCGGTGGCCGGTTACGGCGTCCACGAGGATGAACTGTCGACCGTCGACGGGCAAATTATTGCGATACCAGAAGCTGGTGCCGCGGGCATTCCAGTGCGGTTCTACTCGTTCCCGATAGACCCGACCTTCGGCCGAGATGTGGCACTGCTGGCAAAAAATGAAAATTGCACAGGCGGTGAGAAGTCGAGTGATCAAGGTTGTCATCCCTGTCGAAACGGAAGTGGCAGAGTTCTGAGCTTTTCTTTCGCAGGCGGAACCTGATTTGTAAAGTCGCAGCGGCATTGTTGTGCAGGCAGTTGCCGGATTTCAGACCGCTGAAATTCGTCGGGAATTTCTGGACAGCAGCGGGGGTTTGCGGGTAGGCTGCGGTTCCTGCCAAAGGCAATTCTTCCCCGCCGCCCTGCCAATCAGCTCACCAATTGCCATGAATCGTCATTTCCCAAGTCATTCGGCAGCCTGGCGGTTTCCGCGGCGATCTGTTCTGCAGGCTGGCCTGCTGGCCGGTGCAGTGGGGCGTGCCGCAGCCGGGCAGGTTGCTGGTCCTGCTGGTTTTGGTTCAGCAAAACGCTGTTTGATGTTGTTCATGTGGGGTGGTCCTAGTCAGCTGGATACATTTGATCTGAAACCGAATGCTCCCCGTGAAGTTCGCGGCGAATTTGAAGCCATTGATACGGCCGTACCCGGTTTGCAGATTTGCGAGCATTTTCGGCGACTGGCACCGCTGACGGACCTGGTGACTCTGATTCGCTCGATGACGCACGACGACCCCGCTCATCTCAGCAGTGCTCACACCACCCTGACCGGTCAGCTGCCACCGGTGAATAAGAGTGACGACGAGCCCCCCAGTCGTGGCGATTCTCCGCACCTTGGAGCGCTGGCAGCGCAATTCCTGCCTTCCCGGGGCGACCTGCCAGCGGCGGTTTCGATGCCCTGGCATACGCTGCATCCGGCGGCTCCCGGCGGAACAGCTCCTGGGCAGACGGCGGGCTGGCTTGGTCCGGCCGCAGATCCTCTGCTGATCACAGGCAATCCGGCAGTTCCTGGCTGGTCGGTACCGGTGTTTCAGCTGGCTGATGGAGTATCCGTGGCGCGTCTTGAGCAGCGCCGCAGTTTGCTGCGTTCTCTGGACAGTCTGCGATCTGATGCAGAAAGTGCCGTGAATCGATCGCTGGCGGATCAGCAGTCTGCCGCCTTTAATCTGCTCAGTTCCACTGCTCTGCATACGGCCTTTGATCTGCAGTCTGAGTCGCCGGCAACTCGCGAGCGTTACGGCATAAACATTCATGGCCAGTGTGTGCTGCTGGCGCGGCGGCTGCTGGAGCGGGGAGTGCCATTTGTGTCCGTCAACTGGCACAATGACGGTCAGAACTTCTGGGATACTCACGGCGATAATTTCAGACGCCTGCGCGACTCCCTGATTCCTCCTGCGGATCAGGCCCTCGCTGCTGTTCTGCAGGACCTGCGGGACAGCGGGCTGCTGCAGGACACGCTGGTGGTGTGGACCGGGGAATTCGGACGGCGTCCTCAGATCACCGCGGCCAACGCCGGTCGAGAGCATCATCCGTGGTGTTACAGCAGTCTGCTGGCGGGAGCCGGTGTGCAGCGGGGCAGTGTTTACGGAGCCAGTGATCAGATCGCTGCTTTCCCGCGTGAGAATCCGGTGTCACCGAGGGATCTGGGAGCCAGTATCCTGCGTGCGCTGGGTGTACCTTCGGACAGAACCTTAAACGACATCACCGGGCGCCCGCACATGCTTTACGGCGGCCGTCCGGTGACAGGATTGTTCAGTGGTGGCTAAGCAGAGTTAATCAGGGCAGGGTGCAGTTTACTGAATGGAGATGATTCGCATCTTGAGTTTGCCGCGTGGAATGGGCACTTCAATCTGATCACCGACCTTCCCGCCCATCATGGCGGTCCCGATCGGGCTGGTCGTCAGGATCTTCATGACATCGCCTTCGTAGTCCTCTTCACCGGGCCCGACCATTTCGTAGATCTCCTGATCGCCACCGACATCGACGGTGACTTTGGAGCCGAAGACTACGGAATCCGTTGGACCCTCGGCGCGTTCTGCGATGTAGCAGGATGCGAGCTTGGACTTGAGTTGGTTGATTTTGGCCTGCAGCAGTCCCTGAGTCTCGCGTGCTGAATGGTACTCAGCGTTCTCTTTCAGGTCACCTTCTTCGCGCGCCGACTTGATCCGCTCGGCAACCACCGGCATGTCGATCTCTTCAAGTCGTCGAACTTCTTCGCGCAGTTTGTCGTAACCTTCACGAGAAATAGGCTGACGTTCCATGGCAGGATCCAAACACTAAGTACAGGGAAGCAAGCAAAATACGACACTCCGGAACGCATTTTCACCCTTTGTTAGCTGGGGCATGCGCCGAGGAGTGCGGTCAGGATTTAGGAAAGCCCTTATCGGGAAAGAAAAAACGGGCGGCTGAAGCATGCTTCAGCCGGCCCGTCAGTCGTGTGGCTTCAAAGTATACCCCGAAAAATCCGGATGGGCTACGCAATTTCCTTCCACAAACCACATTTCGCGCTGTCCAGCACTGCCTGGCAGACCTTCTGGGTTTCGAGCGCATCTCGGAAGGTTGGATTGCAGGGCCGCCCGGCTTCGACTGCTGCGATAAAGTCGGCCACCTGGTGTACAAAAGTGTGCTCATAGCCGATTTGCAGGCCAGGCACCCACCAGTTGCCCATGTAGGGCATATCGCCGTCGGTGCAGTGTACCTGGTGCCAGCCGCGAACGAGCGAGTTATCGGAGTGGTCAAAGTATTCGAGTCGGTGCAGGTCGTGCAGGTCCCAGCGAATCGAAGCTTTTTCACCATTGATTTCGAAGGTGTAGAGAGCTTTGTGTCCGCGCGCGTAGCGGGTGGATTCGAACAGACCAAGTGATCCGTTGCCGAAGCGGCAGAGGAAAGCACAGGCATCATCGATGCCGACTTTTTCGACTTTGCCGGTGAGGTTGTGTTTGCGTTCTTTGACGAATGTCTCGGTCATTGCGGTGACGCTGGCGATTGAGCCATTCAGCCAGATTGCTGTGTCGATGCAGTGAGCTAGCAGGTCACCTGTAACTCCCGATCCAGCTGCGGCTGCATCCAGTCGCCAGAGTGCCGTTCCGCCCTGGGGAAGATCTGCGTTGATGGTCCAGTCCTGGAGGAAATTTGCGCGATAGTGGAAGATGCGTCCGAGTCGACCTTCGTCGATGAGCTGTTTGGCCAGCGAAACCGCAGGGACTCGACGGTAGTTGTACCAAACTGTGTTGGCTACTCCGGCGGCTTCTACGGCGTCGACCATTTTCTGGCCTTCAGCGGGATCCATGGCGAGCGGTTTTTCGCAGAGGACCATCTTTCCGGCCTGTGCAGCTGCGATGGCGATTTCGGCGTGTGAGTTATTGGGCGTACAGATATCAACGGCATCGATATCTGAGCGATCAAGCAGGCGACGCCAATCAGTTTCCGTGGATTCGTACTGCCACTGATCGGCGAATTTGCGGAGCTGTTCTTCACTGCGTCCACAGATGGCTTTCAGTACAGGACGATGTCCCAGTTCAGGGAAAAAATCGTTGACTCGCTTGTAGCCATTTGAGTGTGTCCGGCCCATGAAGCCGTAGCCAATCACACCGATATTCAGAGGTTTCAATTGTGACATTGTGGGGACTTTCAGGGAAATCAGAGGAGGGACGAGAGAAATTCAGCTGGCGGATGCGTCGATCACTTCCAGCCATGTGCCTCGCGAACACGAATCATGACATCGAGGATGGTGTTCCAGGTGGAGATTTTTTCGAGAGTCTCGTTGGGGAACATGCAGCCATCCCAGCAGATGTGCCGGATGCCGCGTTCTGCGGCGCCGCGGAGCCAGTAACCGGCACAGCGAACGATGTCGAGTCGTCCGTTTGGATCATCGGCCGGGCAATGCTTGCCTGTTTTGTCGTGTGATCCGGCCCCGTGTACATGTCCGTCATTCTGAGCCACGTGGAAGTCGATGGTCCAGGGACGCAGTTTGTCGGTCATGTTGGCATAGGCCGCCCAGAAATCTTCTTCTGAGTAACCTTCTTTTACGAGCGCGCATTCGGGGGCGTTGTATCCCAGCAGATACAGGTATGTGTGAGCGAGGTCTGCCTGGAAGCCCAGTGTTTCGGGCATGTCCACTTCTTCCAGCAGGTTCAGCATATCTTTCCAGCTGTGCATCCCGGCCCAGCAGATTTCACCTTCAGCAGCCAGTCGCTGTCCGTGGTCGGCTGCAATCTTTGCGGCTTCGCGGAAGGTGCCGGCGATTTTGGAGGTGTTTGTTTTGGGATTTTCACGCCACCGAGCAACTCCGAATTCAGCCGAATCAATACGAATCACGCCATATTTTCGAACGCCGTGCTGTTCAAAGATATTGGCGATGCGGCAGGCCATCCGGACTGCATTCATGAACTTTTCGCGGGCCGCGTCGTCGCCCATGGCGGAGTCGCCGACGGTGCCTGGCCAGACCGGTGCCACCAGTGATCCGACACTAAATCCGTAGCTGGCGATCTGATCTGCGATGCGATGCAGTTCAGAATCGCTGGCTTCCGGATTTGTGTGAGGCAGAAAGAGGAAGTAGTCGATACCGTCGAATTTTTTACCGTTGACACTGGCGGCGGCCGTCAGTTGAAGCATCCGTTCAAGACTGATGGGCGGTTCCTGTCCGGGGCCATCGCCTTTGCCGACAAGTCCGGGCCACATGGCGTTGTGCAGTTTCGGTGCGGTATTTGACATGCGAGCGGGCTCCTGCTTCAGGATGGGATGCCGGATAATTCCGGCGAGAAGAGTATGGTAGGGGCTGCCAGGTGGCAGGCGGGGCGGAGCGCTGAGTTTCCGGGCCGCGCAAGAAATTGAAAAGCTTCAGATCTTGACGAAATCGCGACCGTTTGAAAAGTCCAGGCGGGGTTTTCGGGCCGCGACATTTGATTCGGCGGCGGATTGAACGCCCGAAATGTCGCGATTATCCTGCATTTCTCTGTTCAGTGAGCTGAGTCAGTTTGTTGTAGAGAGTTTTGAGGGCAATGCCGAGGTCTTTTGCGGCGGCCGGTTTATCGCCCTTGTGGCGTTCCAGAGCCTGCCAGATCATATCCTCTTCCACCTGCCGCAGTGTTTTCAGAGGCGCGGGTGCTGCGGGCGCTGCTGTGATTGTCCCTGCCATCGACAGCATGCCGGCTCGTTCGCCGTCTTCGGCGGAGGCTTTGCGGAGTGTGCGAGGCAGGTCAGAGGGCAGCAAAACCTCGCCGTCCGACAGAATCAGGGCGTGCTCCAGCACGTTCGCCAGCTCGCGAACATTCCCGGGCCAGCTGTGAGACTGCAATGCCCGAATGGTTTCGGGCGGTACCATGGATGCAGGTACCGCGTTACGTTTCAGATGCCGAGCAATCAGGTGCAGGGCGAGGGCCGGTATGTCGTCCAGACGCTCGCGCAGCGGAGGCAGGTAAATTTCGAATGTATTAATGCGGAAGTAGAGGTCTTCGCGGAACTGTCCCTGCTGCACCATCTGCTGCAGTTCGCGGTTGGTCGCACAGACAATCCGGACGTCGGCGTGCACCGGTTCGTTTTCACCAACGCGGCGGATTTCACCGGATTCGAGGAATCGCAGAAGCTTGACCTGCATAGCCCGATCCAGTTCGCCGAGTTCGTCGAGGAACAGTGTGCCACCATTGGCGACTTCAAAGAGCCCGGTGCGATTCGAGTCTGCACCGGTGAAAGCACCGCGACGATGTCCGAACAGTTCGCTTTCAACGAGGTTCTCGGGAATGGCTCCGCAGTTCACCGCCACGAATGGTTCACGACTGCGTTCGCTCTGCTCGTGAATACGGCGTGCCACCATCTCTTTGCCGGTACCCGTTTCACCCAGAATGAGTACGGCGGAATCTGTCGGCGCGATGCGATCGATCAGTTTCTGAACGCGCATCATCGGAGCTGAAGTGCCGACCAGATCTGCCCGGCCTTCAGCACGCTGCAGGCGAGTCTCCAAGGCAATTGCACGATTTTGCAGAGATTTTTTTTCGGCAATCCGATCCAGCACATTGCCGATTTCAAACAGCGATACCGGTTTTGGCAGGAAGTCGTAGGCCCCCATGCGAATGGCCCGAATCATTGCGTCCCGATCCCCATGCCCGGTGCTGATGACGCAGGCAGTCTCAGGCGAATTCTGACGTAGAAAGTCAAT
>Ga0208048_1000199_pt1 | contig 31742 bp, 25 predicted proteins | sample Malawi_45m_30L_FD_184163 | JGI IMG/M metagenome (GOLD analysis project Ga0208048, IMG submission 184163) | Freshwater microbial communities from Lake Malawi, Central Region, Malawi to study Microbial Dark Matter (Phase II) - Malawi_45m_30L... | ecosystem: Environmental > Aquatic > Freshwater >...
TCAACTCGTTGAGTTCCGCCTGTGCCTCATCGAGCTGCTTCTCCACCATCATCGTGGGGCGATTGCGGGCCACGAGAAAATCAAACTGCACAGAGAGCTTGCCGAGCTTCTCCTGCACGGCGGCGATGGCGTCACCATTCTGGCTGGTGAGTGCGGCGAGTTTCTCCGGCTCGATGAGCTTCACCACCGTGTCCATGCCGCCACGGGTGGAGGGGTACTGCGTGCTCTCGAAGATGCCGTAGAGCGCGTAGTAATCGCGCGTCGGGATGGGGTCGAACTTGTGGTCATGGCACCTGGCGCAGCCGAGCGAGAGGCCCATCGTCGCCTGCCCAAGCGTATTGAGTGTGTCCTCGATGGTCTGGTTGCCGATCATTTCCTTCTGCCCACCGCCGAAGCGACGCGACAGCGCGATGAATCCCGTCGCGATGGTTTGCTGATGGCGCTGCGTCTCATCCTTCGCGGGCAACAGGTCGCCCGCGATCTGCTGTCGCAGAAACTCGTCATACGGCATGTCCGCATTCAGCGCGTCGATGACCCAGTTTCGGTAGCGCCAGGCCTGGGGAATCGGGTAATCCGGATTGTCGCCCTGCGTGTCGGCGTAACGGGCCAGGTCCAGCCAATGCCGGCCCCAGCGCTCGCCGTAAGCCTTCGAGTCCAGCAGGCGATTCACAACCTTGGAGAAGGCATCCGGCGATTGATCTGCGAGAAACAACTCCACCTCGTCCACCGTCGGCGGCAGGCCGGTGAGATCAAAAGTCGCGCGCCGAATCAGCGTGCGCCGATCCGCGTCCACCACGGGCCGGATGCCTGCCTTCGCGTGCCCCGCCGCGATAAAGCGATCGATATCATTGACCGCCCAGCCCTGGCCCGCATCCGGCACCGACGGTTTTCTCAGCGACTCAAAGGCCCAGTGCCTGCCCCATTTCGCGCCTTCATCCACCCAGCGCTTCAGTGTGGCGATCTGTTGCGGCGTGAGCCTGGATTTTTCCTTTGGCGGCGGCATCATTTCATCCGGATCGGTGGAGATCAGCCGCTTGATGAACTCGCTCGCTTCACTCTTGCCGCGCACAATGACCGGCGCCGCACCTCCCGTCGCACCCGCCTCGGTATCGAGCCGCAGGTCAGCTTCGCGACTGGGAGCATCCGGACCGTGGCAATGGAAACAGTGCTCCGAAAGAATGGGAAGCACCTCACGGCTGAAGTTCACTGGCTCGCCTCGGGCATTTGACGCCATCAGCGCGAAGACAATGAGACAGGGAGACAATGAGATGGGGAGATCGGGCGAAGGTTTTGTGAACGGTGTTCTCATGGTCTGATTGTCTCCTTGTCTGATTGTCTCATGGTCTCCCCGCCTCCTCACTCCACCGCCACGAGCACGCGAAACTGATCCACGCGCCAGCCGGTCATCAGTGTCATTTGCACAGTGCGACCATCGTCGCCCAGATGCATCTCGTCGAAGAGACCCGAGGTATTGGGCTTTTGACTCCCTTTCAACGTGCCCATGAACCGCATTTCCAGAATGCGATTCGCGTTGGTTTCATAGGCGGTGTCTGGATGACACAACCAGGGATCGGTCCGCTTCAATGACGGGTAACGAATGACGAGTCCCAGTATCGGGTGATCGAATGTGATACTCCCCTGGGCCTTGACGTCGTCGGCGTTCGCACCGACACGGTCGAAATGCACGAGATAACTTCGGACTCGCGTTCCGGCGGACAGAACCATCGTCTCCTCAACGCTGGCCACCGCGTCCTGTTGTTGATGCGACACCTGTCGCGTCACGGTCAGGTCTTGCGGCAGAATGAAGTCCGCACGCTCTTCGAAGATCATGATCGAGTCGTGTTCGTAGGTTCCCGCGAGCAAAGTCACGGGCGCGCGACGTAAATAGCGAACGTCGCCCGAGGTGTGTGGTAGCCCAGCCTGACTCTCCAGCTCAGGAAATTCCTGCAAGCCCTCGTCGATGCGGGTCACAGTTCCTTTTTGCGCGTCGAAGCGAGCGGTCTGTCCCGCCTGCAACTCCGTTCGCGACGACGGCAGGGTCGGTAGCGCCGCGCGAACTTTGCCTCCAAACACATGCACCTTTGGCTTTCCAGTCTCATCCACGGCGACGGAGAACTCCGTGCCGAGGTCGACAACATTGACGCCTGGAGCATCCAGGCGGAAACCGATGGCGTTCTTTGGGACACGTGCGCTGATCTGCCCGCGATGCAAAATGGCGTGATCGACGGACAGCAACTCCAACTCGGCTGGCCCTCGCAGTTGCAGTTCGACGCCGTTATCCAGCAATAGCGTGGCTGCTCCGTTTTCGAACAGACATCGACCACGCCCGAGCGCGTGTCCCAATCCACCGGGAGCATTATCGCCGGCCCATTTCGCATCAGAAGATTGATCGACAACGATGGCCAGATAGGGATCGATCGGCGAAGCCAGGACCGGCCCGTCATGCGGCGTCTCTTCCCGCTGCGCCTGTTGCGGCCTCTCGCGAAGCCGATCCGCCAGCCACCAGCCGCCCAACATCATGAGCAACGTCGCCGCAGCGGCCAATGTGAACCACTGACTTCGGCGACTGGTCGATTTGTTCGCATTCGCAACGGGGAGTTGTGCATCGCTGAGTTGTCGCGACCCTGCTTCTTCCAGAGCATCACGCTCTCCCCACGCCTGCTCTCCAAGCAGTCGCAGCGAACCATGCAGCCGAGCATGGCGCCAGAATTGCCGTCGCGCGTCTGGCTCTGCCACGAGCAGAGTCTGTAACTCGTGCCGTTCTGCCGGCGATAACTCGCCGTCCAGATAGCGATTCAGTAACAGTTCCAGTCGTGAGGTATCCACTAGAGTTCACTCGATTGTGTTCTGAGTTGCCGGTCCACGCAGTCACGCAACGCGGCCCGCGCCCGGGACAGTGCCACGTTGACGGCATTCACCGTCCAGCCCATCATTCGGGCGACTTCCGGAGGTCGATGCGCCTGTTCGTACCGGAGTTCGATGATGCGCCGCGTCTGTGGAGCCAACTCGTCCTTGCATCGCCTGAGCGACTGGAGTTCTTCCTCGGTCACCGATTCGTCCGGCTCAGCGGCGCACAACGATTCGATGACCTCCGGATCCAACGCCACCGTCTTCGCATCAGGACGCCGCGCCGCTTCCAGCACCTTGAATCTCGCGATCGAGCAGACCCATGAACGGAAGTTCGTCCCTTCCTCGAAGTCATCCGCTTTGACGGTTGCCGTCAGAAACGTCTCCTGCACCACATCATCCACACGGGTGAAATCCGGCAACAAAGCCACCACAAACCCGCGCACCGCCATCGTGTTCTGCACGAACAGCCGTTGAACCAGCGCGATCTTTTCCGGAGTTCCCATGACAGCTATGCCGAGAACGGGGCGGGACTTAGCAGTTATGTTCAATGTTTTCCAGAAATTTTCCGGAAAGAGAAATCGCTGATCGAAAAGAGACGCCAACCACTTCAACTGCGGCTCAAAGTCTCAGACCGCCTGCCAGGGTTTCTTGATCTGCCAGTCGACCCTGCGCAAACCAGTTCTCCTGAGGACTGGCTGGATTTGAACTCTGTAACGTTTGACCAATACAGAGCTTACAGAAAATCAGACTGATGTGCGTCGTCGGGGCCCGAACTTATTGAACCTTCGACAATCAGGTCACAAGTCGTTGCCTAATAACAAAAAAAGCCCTTCGACGTTGTCGCCGAAGGGCTCATTTCTAAGAATAGTCGGGATGACAGGATTTGAACCTGCGACCTCTACGTCCCGAACGTAGCGCTCTAGCCAAGCTGAGCTACATCCCGTTATCTAACAAACGATTCAGAACACTGCACCCGTATGAACAGCGTGCAGTTGCGGGACACATCGCCGTGCACGGGAGTGCTCGCAGGTGGCCGCGCCGGACAGCGAAAGTGTATCAATCCGCGAATCGAGGTCAACTGCTTCCCGCCGGCAGTCTTTCAAAACAGAAATTCCGTGGAATCTCACTGCGATTTTCCTTGAAATCGGGTGAAAGAGTACACTGAGGGGCAAACAGCCAACACCTCAGTCCTCGAAAGCCTGAATCAATGGTCATCTACGGAACAGCACTGCTCGCCGCCTGCCTGCTGATCGGCACCGTGGCCGGACGAGTCATTGGACACTCTCTGGGACTCGAATCAGATCTGGGTGGTGTAGGTATCGCAATGCTCCTGCTAATCGCTTCCGTCACCTGGCTGCAGAAACGCAAGCTGCTGACCACCGCCACGGAATCCGGCATTCAGTACTGGAGCATGCTGTATGTACCGATCGTTGTCGCGATGGCGGCCAGCCAGAATGTCTGCGGGGCACTCAGCGGAGGACTGGTCGCAGCTGCCGCTGGTACAATCCCCGTCGCTGCCTGCTTCTCGCTCACTGCACTCCTGATCCGCTGCGCCGGAGACGGCCAGCAGCCTGCCGTTGTGGTCAGCAATACAACTCGCAGCACACACACCGAAAACCCGTAACCGGCAACTGGACACCGATCATGCAGGAATTCATACAGCTTCTGAACGATGTGCTGGCGCAATACAACCTGCTGACCGCATTCGTGTTTACAGCACTGCTGATGATTGCTGCCCAACAGGCCTCGCAACGACTGACCGCAGGACGGATTCACCCGTCCGCCATCGCCATCGCACTCGGACTCCTGCTGGCAGCACTGGCAGGCTGGTATTCCGGCGGTCGAAAAGGGGTGGCGGATTTGCCTCTGCTGGCCGGCACCGGGCTGCTGGGCGGAGCAATGCTGCGGGATCTGTCGATTGTAGCCACCGCATTCAGCGTGCGAGCGGATGAATTTGTTTGCAGCGGTCTCTGGGGGATCCTCGCGCTCGCACTCGGACTGCTCACATCCTTTTCCACCGGCGCAGCGATTGCCCTGGTGTGCGGTTACCGCGACCCCGTCAGTGTCACGACAATTGCCGCAGGTGCTGCCACCTACATCGTCGGTCCGGTCACCGGTACCGCGCTCCATGCCAGCTCCGAAGTCATTGCTCTCAGTGTTGCAGCAGGACTGGTCAAAGCCGTTACCGTCATGCTGATCACTCCCTTAATCGCCCCCGTAATACGACTCAATACTCCCCGCGCCGCCATGATCTTCGGCGGACTGCAGGGCACAAACAGCGGAGTCATTGCAGGACTCGCCGCCACCAATCCCAAACTGGTACCCTACGGAGCCATGACCGCTACCTTCTACACCGGACTCGGCTGCCTGCTCGGCCCATCACTGTTCTTCCTGATCATCCGCAAAATTCTGACCACTGACCACTGACCACTGACCACTGACCTCTGACCTCTGACCTCTGAAAACTGAAAACTGAAAACCTGATGCCCTTACCCATTCTCCAGCAAGCTGCCCGGTTCCGACATTCCCCGGCATTTCGTTCTGCGAGTGGCGTTGTGACCAACCATGAACTGCTCGAGGCTGCCAATGCCGTCTCTACGGCACTGCTGCTGCAGACAGCAGACCTTGGGGAAGCGCGAGCCGGTCTGCTGGTCCCTGCCGATCACCGTTTCGCTGCCGCCCTGTGGGGCGTCTGGCAGGCGGGCGGCGTCGCTGTCCCGATGTGCCTGTCAGCGACTGATCCTGAGTGGGAGTACTGTCTTGATGATGCCGAGATTTTGACCATCATCACCACTGAACCGCTGATGGACAGGCTCCGACCACTCTGCCATGTTCGCAACATTCGGCTGCTGTGCTGGGCCGATTGCTTTTCAGCACAATCCGCAAGCTCAGTCACCATACCCGTCATTCTGCCAGCGGTCAGTAAAGACCGGCGGGCTATGATCCTGTATACCAGCGGCACCACCAGTCGCCCGAAGGGCGTTGTCACCACTCATGAATGCATTCAGGCACAGATCGAATCCCTGCTACGTGCCTGGGACTGGCAACCCACCGACCGGATTCCATTGTTTCTGCCATTGCACCACATTCACGGCATCATCAATGTCGTCTGCTGTGCTTTGTACTGTGGTGCTGTGATTGAGCCATTTGATGGTTTTGATGCTCAGTCCATTCTGCAGCGATTGCAGCAGGACGCATTTACTCTTTTTATGGCCGTGCCGACAATTTATGTGCGTCTAATCCGGCTGATTGAGCAGTTGCCGGCTGCCGAGCAGCGATCCGTTTGCCAGGCATTTGCCGGGCTGCGGCTGATGGTGTCCGGATCTGCAGCCTTGCCAGCCTCCGTTCACGAACACTGGCAGGTACTGACCGGTCAGATGCTGCTGGAACGCTACGGGATGACCGAAATTGGCATGGCACTTTCCAATCCGCTGCATGGCGAACGTCGACCAGGCTCGGTCGGAATGCCGTTACCAGGCGTGGATGCAGCCCTGTTTGACGAACACGGTCAGCAAATCTTTGCAGAGGACCAGCCGGGTGAAATTCGTATTCGTGGAGCAGCCGTGTTTCGCGAATACTGGCGGCGACCGGAAGCAACAGCGGACGCTTTTTGCAGCGGCTGGTTCCGCACGGGCGACGTGGCAGTACTGGAACGAGGCTACTATCGAATTCTGGGGCGTCAGTCCGTTGATATCATCAAGAGTGGCGGCTACAAGCTGTCGGCACTGGAGATTGAGGCGACGCTGCTGGAGCACCCGGCTATTCGCGAATGTGCGGTGGTGGGAATTGCCGATGACACCTGGGGCGAAGCGGTCGCAGCAGCCATTGTCTTGCAGCCGGACTGTCACCTGGACCTGCCGTGCCTGAGGGACTGGTGTCGCGAACGCCTGTCGTACTACAAAATACCCAAACACCTGCTGATCTGCGGGGCTTTGCCGCGCAATGCCATGGGCAAGGCTCTGAAGCCGCAGGTTCAGCAGTTATTCGGTCAGCCTGCAAAAAAGGGGCCGGAGTCATGACCGCAGCCAGTGATCGTGATCCGGCCGCCAAACTGATGCCGCACGTGTCTGGCCGTCGCGGGTTCCTGACCGCTGCTGCAGCCGCGGCCCTCAGCCGACATCTGCCCGCCCTGGCTGACGAACACCAGCGAACACCTTAGACCGCCGCTGAACTGTGGGGGCTGTTTGATCCGCGACGGGATCCGCTGCAGACAGAGCTGATTCGGGAGTGGGAGGCTGGCGGGATCAGACTGCGGCACGTCCGATTTCTTGTGGGAACCTTTCGAGGCACGGCTGCTCGACTGACAGCCATCTACGGCTTCCCCGCGTCTCAGCAAAACAGCGGCAGTCGTCTGCCGGCGGTGCTGCATATTCACGGCGGCGGCCAGCGAGGCTTATTGAGTGAAGTGCGATTCCTGGCTGCTCGCGGCTACGCAGGACTCAGCATCAGCTGGGGCGGCAGCAGTACCGGGAAACCGCCGGTGAATCCGCTGGAGGGCGCTGAACCTGGCGATCCGGCGACCGACTGGGGCAGCGTCGATCCGACTCAGCTGAATGTTCCGGGCTACGCAACCGTGCTGCCCGGCCCGCGGCAACTGCTGACCGACCGGGAGGATCCGCGGAACAACAACTGGTATCTGCTGACTTTGGGCTGCCAGCGAGCACTGACGTTTCTTGAACAGCAGCCGGAAGTGGACCCGGAGCGACTGGGAGTCCATGGATACTCGATGGGTGGCAATCTGACGATGTACACCGCGGCAGCCGATCAGCGAGTGCGAGTGGCGGTGCCGGGGGTTGGCGGAGCCGGCTGGCGGTGGCAGCCGCATGAATTCGCCTGGGATCGAGGTCGTCCGCAGGACCATGTCACCGGTGACCTCGAACTGTTCCGCAGCACGCTCAGCTTTGAAAGTGTGGCGCCTCTGATTCGCTGTCCCGTGCTGCACCGCAGTGCCACCAATGATTTTCATGGCTGGATGGATGATGTTTACCGTACGAATCTTTTAATTCCGGAGCAGCCGCTGCGATACACGTGGACGATACACATGAATCATCGGCTGGCCGAGGAGACCGCGGCAGCTTTGCCGTTATGGCTGGACCAGCATCTGCAGGGTGGGCCGGCACTGCCGGAAACTCCGGCGGTCCGCCTGCTGCTGAGCTCGGGAGAACCACCTCGGCTGGAGATCCGCCTTGCGGAACACGCCTGGGCAGTCGATCACTGCGCCGTTTACTACAGTGTGGACGGCGACCCGCGAGCCAGATTCTGGCGCAGTTCGGATGTCACGGAGCAGTCAGAGCAGCAGCAGCCTGCGAACGGGCAGGGCACAGCCACTGGCAGCGGGCCGTATTTTCAGGCCAGTCTGCCACTGGAATCACTGGAGCGACGGCTGTTTGCCTTCGCGAACGTCTTTTACCGACTGCCGCAGCCGGTGGACATGTCTGAGTTGCCAGGATTTCGTGATCCGGTGCAGCGGCTGTGTTTAAGCAGTATGCTGCTGTCGGCAACTCCGCAGCAGCTGCAGACTGCGGCGGTGCAGGCGAGTTTGCAGCGGGGTTCGCTGATTGATGATTTTTCGCGCGGGCTGCGGGACTGGTATCAGCTGAATGCGGCGCACATGAGCCTGGTGCAGACCTGGACGCGGAAACTGACCGACCCTTTGTATCAGGGGGCAGCCGGGAATCGTCTGCGGATCAGCCTCCTGATGGAGCGTACGAATTGGCTGTCGTTTGTGATCGTGCAGAACGAGTGGCGGAATTATCGGGGCCCGCGGATGACATGGGTGTGTGAACGTGAAATTTCCGGCAGCGACGACGTTCAGGAGCTGGAATTTACGGCTGAGGATTTTATGGCGGCGGACGGTTCCGGCGGGAAGCTGGCGGACTGGACCGAGCTGGATCAGTTTGGAGTGTGTGCGCATTTTTCAGAGCGTCGTGAGCGTACTGAGGTGCGACCGTGGCAGGGGGTGAAACGTCTGGAGTGGGTTTAAGGGACGAGGGTATGGAGTCAGCCGTAGGGAGAAGTGGTGATGGAGCATGAAGAGGTGCGGGAACTTGAGGATTTGCTGGAACAGTATCTGGGACGGATGTTTCGCGGAAAAGCGGCCGCTGCACTGCCGTCGCAACCGGACGGTCAGACGGTACATCTGATGGCGAAAGCAGCCGGTGCTGTATGCGAGGGGGCCTGTCATGCGGCTAAAAACCGACGGCGACGGCGCAAGGCCCGGCCTGTGACTTGAAGGCGGCGGCAAACATCCGTTTTTGCAGCACGGGCATTCCCGACACAAAGCATGAGGGGCAGCCTGAGCCATCGCACGGCACTTTCACACTGCCGTCCCCGCTGACTTTCCCAACCTCAGGCACACAACCGCAGCTCGGGCTTTCCAGCCCGAGATCTAATTTGTACCGAACGTCAGCAACACCTTCGCTGCCCAGGTGGCAACGCAACAACAAAAAAACAGTGCCACCAGCCACCCCCCTCAGGCGACTGCCGACCTGTCCTTTCGTTGTCTCTCCGAACTCGATACAGGCGGCATCGTGCCGACTTGAGTTCTCTCTAACGTTAAGACCATGCAGCCACCACAGTCCGCCACAATTCTGCCGATTTTCAAGACCTCATCGGCGGTCACCGTTCCCAGACTGGCCCCACTCTGGTCGCTTCGTCACCGTATGTCTGCGATACCACGAAACCACTGGCCTGCGACATGTAAAAAATCCGACCGTTTGAAACCACCGCACCCAGACATTCACGACTGTCAATCGCCGGTCCGGTCGATACCAGTCGGCTATCCTGCGACAGATCAATCATGTCCATATTGGCCCCCAGGATGTAGGGCTCAGACATCGTAAATCGACAGCAGGCATAGTTGTGCCCAACACCGCCCACCACCTTCCCCGACTCACGATCAAACACGTTCCCGCGACCGCGCAGTGCATTGGAAAAAATAAACGTGGGGCCGACAGTCACCACGTTCAGTGCGGACGTCACGGCATCCGACTTCCAGACCAGCGATCCATCCGCTGCATTCAAACACCACACAAAGCGATCCTGAGTCTCCTCGGAAGCACGATTGAAACCGCCGATGTACAGTCTGCCGTCACGGCCCGTCAGCGTGCACTTGGAGGTGACGTAGTAGTTGGTCGTCTGCCACTGCACCTGACCGGTCTGCGGATCCAGACAGGCCGTCAGCCCGTTGTTTTTTTCAGGCAGCCCCCGACGCGCCCGCTGACTGGCCGAATACCCAAAAAAGACAGAGTAAAACAGCTTGCCATCCAGCAGACACAGACCACAGTCATTGCCACCTCGCCCGTACCCTGAAAAATCTCGCTGCCAGACCAGCTTGCCCGTATCCAGATCCCACGCCCAGATTGTCGGCTGATGATCCTTCGGGTAGTAGGGGTTGTCGTTCGAATAAATAAAACTCATCACCTCAGCACCATCCGGCGACTGTACCGGCTCGCCGCGAAAAATATAAGGTTTTTCTGTCCCCTGGTGCGAATAACGTCCGGAACCCGAAGCATAGATGGCGAGATTCCCCGAAACGACCGGCGGAAACTGACGGCTCCAGCTGGGTGATCCGGTAAACGGTGCTTCCCAGTGCATTCGTCCTGTCGCAGCATCCAGACAGCGCACCAGCGAACGACGAATGCCAGCCTGGGGAATCAACAGACGCTCGCGTATGTACAGAGGCGAAGTGAAGGACAGATACACATCGGGCCAGTAACACCGCCACAGCATGCGCCCGGTATCCTGCTCGACAGCAATCACCTGACCTTCTGCCGTGTGAGTATACAGTCGACCGCCACCGCAAACCGGCAGATGCTTCACGGTTCCTTCCAGTCGCCGCGCCCAGCGCATACGCAACGGTGGCTTCAAGCCCTGCTGATTGGCGTTCGTACAGCCGAAATCGCCGTAGTTCGTGTACCAGTCAAATTCCGCAGCGGCCAAAGGCCCCTGCAGCGGACTGCGAATCCGCCAGATCTGCAGATCACGCTGCGGCAACGGCGAACGGCCATCCGCCGCCAGCACATACAAATAGCCGTCTTCACAGGCCACCACAATTCGCCCGTCAGCGATCGCCACTGGTGCTGAGATCGGGCTGCCAAAGGCCGTAGCAAAACTGCTGACCGCACCACCGTCCAGCGGCACCAGATACAGGCGACCATCCAGACCTCCATATACAGCATGCTGCTGAGTCAGGACCGGAGGACTGATGGCAGGTGCTTCACACAGAACTGTCACTTCAGCCGAATCTGCATGATGCCGACACAGCCCCTGCCCAGCTTCCGGCTTTGTGCGATAGATGTTTCCGTCACGCACGGCCACGGGTGCAAAACTCAGCAAACCAGGCAGATCGATGGCGGTCTGAGTTGAATCGATGAAACTGCTGGTGACTGTGCCTTCCGACAGCCGGAAGACTTCCAGTCGCCCGGCATTGTCGCGACGATGCCAGTGTACGTAAACGTTGCCCTCGGCGTCAGCCGACTGACCAAACGTCGCCGGATACTCGCTGCCTGCATACTCGGGAACGGCAGCCGCCACGAGCAACGCCGCTTCAGCACCGCGATCCTCAAGAAAGACAGTACGACCACCCGCCGGGATCACAACCGTGCGTCCCACCAGACAGATGTCACGCGAACAAACAAAATGATCCTTCCAGGTCACTCGATCCCCCCGAGCCCTGAGCCAGTCCTCACCGCTCCACCGATTTCCCTCAAACCCCACCACACTGCGAACAAAATCCCATTCCCAGACCTGTTCGCCGTCGGCCGTCAAAGCCAAAACTCTCGCCCCCAAAGTGGCCACGTAGACGCGGTCGTTTCCCGCAGCAGGAGCCGAAAACACGGGTTCCCGCAGATCCAGCTGACGGATCACGGTCCCGGTCATTCTGTCAAGGACATAGTAAAGCCCGCCTGTCGTTCCTACATGCAGGCGACTTCCAATCACAGCCGGGGCCGCGGCGTTGTTGCAGTTACCGGAACCGCCACCCGTCTGAAACCGCCAGAGCACGGTTCCCGTCTGCAGATCGGCCGCCAGTACCTGCCCGGATCCGTCCACTGCATAGATCGTCCCGTCGGCAATCACAGGCGCTGCATAGAACCCGTCGGAACCGGCGATGGCACAGGCCAGCCCAGGATTTGCCGGCAACTCAAAATCGGGTGCCGTCCCCGCTCGCAGCCCGTTCCCCAGCAACTGCGGCCAGTCCGCCGAACTGGCCGGCGATGACAGAGTCAGAAAGCAGAACATTGCGAGCAAGCTGCGCATGACACGTTCCTTCAGTGACAATAGAGGTGGCACCCGAATTCGAGCCCTGTCGGCATCTTCACCGGGCAACTCAGTTTCAGCAAACGAAACGGCCACGCACGGCGAAAAAGACCGACGAATCGGTCGCAGCAGCCACAATCCCAGCCGCGCTCAGCGGTCCCGTCGCCAGTGAGCAATGGCCGCGCGAAAGGCATCGGTCTGGGGATCACGAGTCTGCTCCATGTGCTGCAGCAGACGTTCACCGAGCTGCTGAATTCGCGTTGCCGCCGCCGGCTCAGCAATCAGATTGCGGCGTTCGGCAGGATCCGCTGTCAGATCAAAAAACATCAGCGACTCAACCGTCTGAAACTGACGGACTCGCGCCGCAATCTGAGGGCTGGAATCGGCAGCGGCAGCCAGAGCATTCCAGGTCAGACCACTCATCGCCTCCACCTGAAACTTTGTCGTACCGTCAGACCATGCGTGAAACATCAGTGAGGCAGATTCCGTGCGAATGCAGCGCTGGGGAAAATTCTTTCCGCTGCTCACGGAATTCACGTGCGTCACAACCGCATCTCGCTGTTCCTGAGTCTGGCCGTTCAGCAGCGGCAGCCATGTCCGACCGTCCAGCACCTCCGGATACGCAACACTCAGAAGATCAAGCAGCGTCGGCAACAAATCCACACTGCTGACAAATTCGTCATGCACCGCAGCCGCAGGCATTCCCGGATACCGCAGCAGCACTGGTGACCAAGTCCCGTTCCGGTACACACTGGCCTTCGAAAATGGGAATGACATGCCGTGATCAGAGAGAAAGACTACGATCGTGCTGTCGGCCCGGCCACTGGCCTGCAGAGACTCAAGAATGCCGGCAAACGTCTGATCAAGTCGAGCCATTGCGGTGTAGTACATCGCCACTTCACGACGCACAGCCGGCAATTCTTCCAGAAATTCCGGGACCCGTACTTCCTGAGGCTCGAACGTGCGACCCACGAATTTTTCAGCCAGCTGCTGTCGCTCCGCCCGCTGCTCCTGCTTTTCGTTCTGCTGCCGCTTTAAACCCTGTTTGGCCTTCGCCTGCGTACTGCCGGGAAACGGACGATGCGGATCCGTGATATTGGCGTTGATGAAGAATGGTTTGCCGGCAGCTGTTGCCTGCCGCAACAGCTGGTCCATGTGCTGCCGCATCAGCTCAGGATTCTTGCCGCTGCCGCTCAGCTTAACGTCCCATGGAAACTCGGCATCTGGTTTCATGTGCGGATGCTTATCGATCACACCCGTAAACCAGCCACGCTGCTGCAGCAAAGCCGGCAGAGTCACGGTTCCCGAGTTGATCGGATTGAAACCCAGACCACCATTCCGATGCGGCACAAGCCCCGTCATCAAAGCCTGCCTGCCTGGCTGACAAATCGGTACCGTGACATGATGATTTCGAAATCGATGCGACGTGGCGGCAAAGGCATCCAGTGCCGGAGTCGCCTGCAAAGTATTCCCCATCCACCCTGATGAATCGGCATTCATGTCATCGGCCGTGATCAACAACAGGCTGCGTCTAAGATCGGCAGCGGAAATCTGAGTGCCACTGACCGACAGCGAACAACACAGCAGCAGCCAGCCCCATGCAGCAGCAAACAGACCACGAAACAGGAATTGACTAGTACTCACCATTCGCAGCCTTCGACGCAAATCCGACACAACAACTGTCGCATGCCAGTCACGCGACTGCTATTATCCTAAAGCAGTGCGGACAGCAGGAAAAGCCAGCAGCCGTCAGGGCATCACAAACTGATGCCCTGACGGCTTGACCGACAGGACAGGGCAGGGTGCCGCACAAACCACCCGTTCCGCGACAATGCCCATTAGAATATGCGATAGTCCGGAACGCCCATGGGTGTCGATCACGATCAAATCAATGTCCTGACTCTTTGCGTAATCGATAATTTCCATGAAGGCGGCTTCCACACGCACTTCGTGCACCACTGACTGACCGCTCTGACCGCCCTCAGGAATCTGCTGCAGCAGTTTCTTAGCATCAGCGACCAGTTTGTCGGACTGCGCCTGCATGGATTCCACTGAAAATATGGCCGCTTCAGGCAGCAGCATGGCCGGGGCCGGCACCACATGCAGCGCGTGCATCTGCGCCCCAAATCGCTCGCCCGTGTCACACGCATAACGTCATCGCCGGATGACTGAACTCACTGAAATCCGTCGGCACCAGAATTCGATTCAGGCAAATCATCTCGCTGCTACCTCGGCTGAAAAACCATGGTCAGGCACTAAAACATAAGCGATACAGACTTGTCAGACAGACTCAGTCTGAGGAGGCATCTGAATACCGAGCATCGCAATACCCCTCAAAATCGCTCCCGACAGCAACAGACCAATCAACAGCGCGACCCCGCAGACTGGCCGTAGTCCGTAGTCGGGAACACCTTTCTGCCCCAGAATCTGTCGCGGCAGCGCAGAACATACCCAGGTCCAGTGCAGCATCACGTGCACAACAACGCTAAACCTCAGTGTACTCAACAGCCCAAACTGCAGCCCACACCACTGACCGTAATTCAGTCCCCACAGATGCCAGCCCTTTGCTGAGACTCCCGGCGGAAGCACGAACTGCACAATCGCCGCAACGATGGACAGAGCCGTGAACAGCACCATAATCGCAAGGTCCAGCACAAAGTTGACCAGCGTTCGCAAAACCCCTCTGTCCACCTTTTCGCCTGGATTCACCACCTCACGGACCAGCACCGTGATGTCTTTGACCAACCCTGCAAAACTCACACTGACACTCATCAGATCACATCTGGCAGGAACGCAGATCAGGTGCCAAACAACGGTTCCGGGAAAATGTGAGCGAATTCGCACCAGCCCGCCACGCTGCACGGACCGCAGCGGTTACACCGCACACAAGCGTGCGGACGCGACACACAGCACAGCAGCGGGCCAAGTCGCATTCCGCAGCAGAATCGGCGAATCGGACGCAAAGAACACTGTGCAGCAAGGTCGTTACCGATGCCATGGAAGAAATCTGTCGCTCGCGGACCTGAAATTTCTCAGATTCACCGCCTGCACTAGTGTCATCGCCGCTCTGCAGCAACTAGTATCCACGATGAGGAGCCTCACATGACTGATGTTCATTCAAAAGAGCAGCGTTCGCGAAATATGTCCCGTATTCGCTCGGGCAATACGCGGCCGGAACTCATAGTTCGGTCACTGGTACACCGCCTCGGTGCCAGATTTCGACTGCGAGTCAAATCTCTGCCCGGCACGCCAGACCTTGTCATGCCTGGTCGACGCAAAGTGATCTTTGTCCATGGCTGTTTCTGGCACTGCCATGACTGTCGTTTTGGAACAGTCCAGCCAGCAACCAATGTCGAGTTCTGGCGTGAGAAACGGCAGAAGACTAAAAATCGCGATATGGCTCAGCAACAGGCACTCCGCGACGCCGGCTGGGACGTGCTGGTGGTGTGGGAATGCCTGATTCGTAAATCGGAGCAGCTGGCGGTTGCGGAATTACGAAAATTCCTGGGCCTGCCGGAAGCAGACGTCTGAACGGCGAAGCACGAACCAATCACAGCTGGTACTTTTCAGACACCAAGACAAAAAAGTCGGATTGGGCCGTAAGACGGAACAACCGGATTCCAAAATAACGTACTTTTGGGAGGCAGATCTCGGGCTGGAAAGCCCGAGCTGCATTTTGTCTGTCGCGTCCGGAAAGCCCACGCACAACCCGTCAAAACACCACGTTCCTGCACACCAGCTATGCCGTCTTACGGCACATTCGGACCTTTGTCCGTGGCGTCAGCACCGTCCGAATTTTCCTGCGGGTCATCTGAATCCGGAAACTCAAATACAAGCAGCGTCACATTGCCGCCGCTGACTGGTGCCGCATTCTCAGCGAGCCGCTGGTGATCAGCCACCTTTGCAGAACTGCGTGCCGGAGGCATGGCAGCAGCCTGCGGCCCCTTCGCTTCTCCAGCCGTACCGGTTGCTCCGTTCAGCCCATTGTAGAAATCGACACGATTGCCCAGCCTTGCCTGCTGTTCGGCCGAGCTGCCCGAAATTCCACCCGCCGCCAGAAAAGCCGGCACGCCACGAACAGCCACGTAGATTTCACCGCGGGCCAGTTCGGCCTGGGTCGGAAACTGGAGCGATCGTCGCACCGCCGCCACAATCTCTTCGCGAGCCGCACTGCGAATACGAGCCGGATTCCACTCGGACACGTGACCATCCACAGCCACCGACACCGCCTGCAACAGACTTTGCTGCACCAGAGCATCCGTGGAAAGAACCACCGCCAGCCACTCCGGCATATCAACAGGTGCCGCATCCGCCAGCATCAGGCCATGCTGCTGCAAAACCTTGCCAACCCGGTCCTTCACATCACTGCGATCAACCGCACCAACTTTCACCACCACAACCTTCCACTCCGCAGCATCAGCCAGCAGCTGCACCTGCGAGTGACTGACAGCGGCACCTTCATTAGCCTGTGCTAATGATTCAGCAGCAGCAGCCATCACTGGTTCAGCCGGGGATGCAGCCATAGCCTGGAAAGTTTCTGATACTGCGGGTGCGGAATCATGGACCAGCTGGCTTTCATCTTCCGCAGCCCGATTCGATGCCACAGCAGAATCTGTCTGAATAGCAGTGAAGCTTCGGGAGACGGCTGAGGTACTGTCCGGCGCCTGCCTGGTAAACATCACAAGCAGACCCAGAACAGCCAGTGTACTGACCACTGCGGTGAACCTTGCCCAGCGTCTGCCGCTGCTGTCAGATGGCCGCACCAGCCACGGGACCTGAGCCGACGTTTCAGCGGAAAAGATCGGACCAGCCAGGGCCTGCCACGGCAGACCACGCAAGCCCACAGAAACCTGCGCCAGGTCCGCCTGAAACTGGCGAGCCTGCAGCGGGAACTGAGCTGACAACTGCTGCAACTGCAGTTGTTCAGCAGCGGTCAACTGTCCGTCATGCTGAGCAGACAGCAGCTGGTGTAACTGGTCAAGCTGAGAATTTGAGGAAGCTGATGACATGGCGGGTTCGCTTGTGGCGGGCAGAACATGAGAAAATCGCGGCAAAAGAGCAGGTTTGGCAAACAGCACACAGTGGCAGAAACCACAGCGCGCAAGGACACCTTGCAGACACGACGCAAAATCGCTGCCTCAAGTTCCCGAAAAACTTCCGAAATGCAAAAAACAGGGCAAATCAGGAAAAAACGGCCTTTTCGCTGCCGATTTCCGCAAAAAAAGCAGGCTTTTCAGCCGGGAAGGTGGTTCCGCTCGATCGCTCGCAGGACCACAGGATGCACCCGACCGTTCGTCGCCGCAACACCCTCGTTCAGTGCCAGAGTCGATCCCTGGCGAAAATCCAGCAGACCACCAGAAATATCTGTCACCTGCCCCCCTGCCTCCAGCACCAGCAGCACGCCCCCGGCGTGATCCCAGATCTTTTCCCGATAACCTTTTTTTGTCGGCAACCGCAGATACAGGTCCGCCTCACCGCGAGCTACAGCGAGGTACTTGCACTGGCTGTCCATCCGCAACGTCGGCCTCCCAACAGTCAGATCCGCGGCAATCAGCCCGGACCAGTCGTGCGCACTGTGCCCCGACTCCACCGACTCACAAATCACCAGATCCGATGGCTCTGTAGTGCCGCTGGTGCGAATGGCGGTCGCCGGCAGCTCTGACTGAAGCAGCGGCTGCTGCCATGCCCCGTAACCTCGCACCGCCCACGCCAAAACTCCCGGCCCGCTGCTCGGACACTCCATGTTCGGACATCCCAGAATACCCAGCTCAATCTGACCGTTCACAATCAAGGCCAGCGAAATGGCGTACTGCTCACGCCGCAGAAATCCCCTGGTGCCGTCAATCGGATCCAAAGTCCAGAATCGCGACGAATACTGCGATGCACCACCATGATCAATCCAGCCACAAACCTCATCCGCCGTCCCTGCCGCTCCGTGCTCAGCACACAGCTGCAGCACCTGCTGCAGAAAATCGGCACCGGCCGCAGCTCGCAGTTCCGCGGCACCCTCCTCACCAATCACCGGATCAGCCGGAAAATCGGCTCGCAGCCGGCGACAGATCAATGCCTGACTGCCGTAATCTGCCACTGTCACCGGGCTGTTATCCTGCTTCGCCAGCGACTCCGTCGTAATACCCGACTGCACCTGCCGACACAGCAGCGCAGCCTGTCTCACCGCCTGCAGTCCCGCTTCCAGCTCTCGCTTAAATCCTTGATTCATGCCTGCACTGTCTATTCCGCCTGCTCTGTCTATCCCGCCGGTGCGGCGGCTGCCGCAAAGGAAATCTCGGTTTGCAGCGGCTGAGATGCCTCAGCACGCCGCACTTCCAGACGCACACCGTACGCCTGACGCATCGCCACTTTCACTCGAACTGCATCGGTACCCGTCGGCTCACACTCCACATCCGGAATACCGGGCAGCGGAGGCGAGAACGGGATGTGGACATGCACACGTTTCTGCCCCACCTGAAACCTCACCAATGCCGTGCCTTCAACATTCTCTCCGCCACGCTCGTCCTGCATTCGCATCATCTGTACCGTGTCACTGGAATGCTGCACGGCCGACAGAGCCGCCGCTGACACCCCCCCAGCAGTATCGGACATGTCACCGCGTTCGTCCTCGTCCTCACCAAACTCCTCACGCAGCCGGCGTTCCAGATCCTGCAGACTGGGGGCAGTTGCCGGAACAGACGCAGGGGCCGGAATGGGAGCCACCGCAGGAATGGCAGTCACTGCAGATACAGGCAACTGAACCGGTACGGAGGCAGCCGGCGGCAGCGGAAAACGAGCCGCCACCGATTCAGACACCGGCACCGGCTGAGGCACCGGCGGCGGCGGATTCACAGCGGCCGCAGCAGGGTTCCGCAACGCCGCCGAGGCAGCAGCACTGACGGCCGTCCCGGCCGCACTGATCGCCGAACGAACCCGACTGAGAGTACGGCCGGTGCCGCGAAACGGATCGGCCCAGGGATCCCGAGCTTCCTCAGCCGGAATCGAACGACCACCATCACCGCGGGACACCGGCCCCGCAGAACTGCTGCCGTCAGATCCACCCGTCAGACGAAAGACCGTGCGAATCGCCAGCTTCTCAAACGGAGTCTGCTCAGGTGAAACATCCATCGTCGCGAGGGTCGCATCCGTCACCAGGCTCAGGTAACTGCGACGATCACGCGGTACGCGGAACAACTCGTCAGGAATCGGACTAAGAATCGCCAGTACCCCAAATACCAGCACTCCCAGCGTCAGCCACGACTTAAGCGGAGATGCCGCGGGCATCAGGTTCCAGGCGATGAACGCCGGCGGAATTAGAGTCAGCAGGCCACCAAAAAACAGGGCTGCACTGTCATCCGCCGAGTTTCTGCGCGGAGCAAACAGCAGCCAGCTGAACAGTGACAGCAGAGTCAGGAAGCCCGTCAGCAGCAAAGCCGCCGGTTCCCACACCTCCCCGCGAATCAGACCGTTCACTCGAGCATACCGGAGCAGCACGGCCAGCACGGCCAAGGCTGCCCACGTCAGCATCGCAGCCGTCCGCCGCGCCTGAATTCTGCGTCCTCGCTGCACTGTCATCGAAACCCGGCCTCCTGCCCACCCCAAACCAACAACTGTCCACCACACCACTGTCCACTAATCCTGCCCTCGCCCCCCATGGAGGGGGGGGAGGGGCCACTGCCCTGACAAACCCCTGACCAGCACCAATTCATTGGACCACTTAGTATCACCGGAACCCCGGCACATCCGAGGCCCGCAGCGTTAGCGAAGGGCACATTACTTATTAGTTGTTATCTTCATCTCCGCTTCCCCACGGTCGCAGCTCCTGTCTGACCACTGACCAGTACCTGAAGCCTAACAGGCTCCGCGGGCCGGCTGCAAGGCTGTCGGCCCGGGTGACGGTCAGCGGGACAGAGTTTCCCTGGTGATCAGATCCACAGCCGTCTCGCAATCCTTAACGTCGGCTGCCTGCCGTTCACCCCGCAGCAACTCCAGAGCGGTTTCTATGCCATAGACAGCCAACTGATCCCCATGCTGATCTGCGGTTACGGCAATCTGACCGTCCAGCACTGCCTGCCGAACTGCTCCGATGTTGTCGAAACCCGCAATTTTTACTTCGTTTCTCCCGGCCACTCGAACCGCCGCCAAAGCCCCCAGGGCCATGCTGTCATTACAGGCCATGATAGCACGCAGGCCGGGGTGAGCAGTCAGCAGCGCGGCAGTGGTCTGGTTGGCAATCTCCATTTCCCACTGAGCTGACTGCGATGCCACCACTTTCAGTCCTGCTGCGGTCGCCGCTTCAGTAAACCCGAGCTTCCGCTGCTGACCATTGAACGACGTTTCAAGGCCTTCCAGGATAGCGATCTCGTCACCAGCCTGCAGAACCTTTGCCAGTTCCAGGCCCACATTCTTTGCCCCCGCGCGATTATCCGGACCCACAAAAGGAATCTGCACCTGCTGTTCACGCTGCACATCCGCATCCAGCCGATTGTCAATATTCACCACCACGATCCCCGCCTGACTGGCCTTTCGCAGCACGGACACCAGTGCTTTGGAATCAGCCGGAGCGATCACGATGGCCGACACCTGCTGCGCCACCATCTGTTCCACCAGGCTGACCTGACCGGCCAGATCGGTTTCGTCCTGGATGCCATTCACAATCAGCTGGTAGTCGGCAGCGTGCTGGCCTGCGTGAGTCTTGGCGCCTTCAGCCATTGTGGCAAAGAACTCATTCGCCAGTGACTTCATCACCAGAGCAATTCTGGGCCTGTCACCGGCAGCCGCCTGCGCTGTCGCAACATTATTGTGGTAATTGTGTAGCGCAATCGCCGGTTGCTTCCGATAGTTAGTGGCTTGATCAGCGGGTGCTGATGACTCACGACACCCGTTTCCCGACAGCAGAAACAGGAGAAACAGGGCCGCGGTCAGAGACAGAAATGAGCGTTGCTGCAATTGGCTGCGGCATGCAAACATGAAAACAGATCTCCTGCCAGTCAGTGTGTAGAACAGCCGCAGTCGCCGCAGCCACCGCCGGATTTTTCAGGGACAAGTCCTTCGGCTGAAACCGGCTGCACGTGAACTACGCCGCATCCCGCCGCCGCTGCCAGCAGTGCCAGGCGAGTTGTTTCGGGGCCGCGATCATTCAGTACGTAAAGGATCAGCCGATCGTCCATCGTATGTTCAAGATCAACAATCTGCAGCTGCAGCTTCCAGGTCTCGGCCCGCTGCAGCCATGAGGCAAAAGCCTGCTCGTCAGCACTGCGTCGCTGCTGCACGGCCGCGCGATCTTCTGCTGACAGCAGCCGCAGCATTCGACCGGTCAGCTGCTCAGCAGCCTCCGTCAGCGGACCGCGCACCTTGAGCGGCTGCAGCACCACAGCCAGCTCCGTCCCGCGTTCAGTAGTCACCACAATCTCTGCATCCCTTGCCGGTACCGGACCTGTTCCCCCAAATCGGGCCACCTGCGGGACCAGGCCGTAACGAGCCAGCACGATCCAGTCCAGCGGCTGCACGCCCTCAGACGGATCATCGGCGGACTGCAGCAGCTGCGACAGTTCGGCGGCACACTCGTCAGCTGCCGACTCAGAAAATGCTGTGTTGCGATCAATCATGGGCCATCACATCTGGAAGACGCAAATTCGCCGGACACGGAAACGCCGGTGACCTGCGGATCCTAACGGTCCGGCAGCGAGGAATCCAGGCACTTCCCGCCGTGAACCGGACTGGCAGTTACAATCGACCTGTTTCAGCCGGACGGGGACAGGATTGCAGTTGCCGGTCGCGGCCGGTCTGTGACCTCCAGGCGGGCACGCCGCTTAAAACGCTCGACACGCCGAAAATGCACAGGTTTGAATTCCACATCACAGCAATCGCTCGATCTTGCTGTGTTTCCTGCTATCCTGACGCAGGTCGCTGAATACTGCATGCAGCCAACATTGTCCGCAGACAACAGAAAAGCATTTTTGTGAGTGCCAGTTTTTCCGTCGATACAGCCAATCAGGTTCGTTTTCTTCGCGAGCAGACTCAGCGGGCTGTAACGCAGGTGGTCGTGGGGCTTGAGGCCGTCACAGATCAGTTGCTGATGGCCCTGCTGGCCGGCGGTCACGTGCTGCTGGAAGGCGTCCCGGGGACGGCCAAAACAACGCTCTGCCGCACCTTCTCCAGCGTCCTCGGCCTGCATTTCGAACGCATCCAGTTTACTCCCGACCTGCTGCCATCAGACGTCACCGGAACTCAGGTGCTGGATCGCAACACCAGCGAATTCGTCCTGCGTCAAGGCCCAGTATTCTGCCAGCTGTTGCTGGCAGACGAACTGAATCGCGCCCCCGCAAGGACTCAGTCTGCCCTGCTGGAAGCCATGCAGGAACGGCAGACCACAATCGAAGGCAAAACGCTGCCGCTGCCCGACCCGTTTATGGTCCTCGCCACTCAGAACCCGATCGAGCAGGAAGGCGTGTATCGCCTGCCCGAAGCGCAGCTGGACCGATTTCTGTTTCGCGTCAATGTGGGGTATCCGGAACGCGAACAGGAAGTGGCGATGCTGGAACTGCACAGCCGCCCGGCCGTGCGACCTGCACCGATAACCACCGCGGCCGAAATTCTGGCGATCCGGGCGGCTCTCGATTCCGTCTACGCCACTCGTGAACTGCAGGAGTACGTGGTGGATCTGGTGCGGCAAAGCCGGCGACATGCGGATCTGGCGCTGGGTGCCAGTCCGCGAGCTGCCATCAGCCTGCTGAAAGCCGCTCGCGCCCAGGCTCTGCTGCAGGGACGCGGCTTTATGACCCATGCCGACGTGCAGGAAGTCTGCCTTCCGGTACTTAGCCATCGACTGATCCTGCGCCCGGAGGCAGAGTTGGACGGTCGAAGCATTGACACCGTCATCCAGCAGGTGATTCGCAGCGTGCCCGTTGTGCAGGATCGACTGCGATGACCTCGCTGGGTCGAGCGGTGCTGCTGGTTGCTGTCAGTGGTCTGGTTGCCGGACTGATCAGGGGACAGGCTTCTGCTGCCGCTTTGTCTCTGGCCACGCTGTGCTGGCTGATGCTCGAGTGGGGCTGGTTTCAGTGGCGTTTGCGGTACCAGATTCCGAGGCTGACATTTCGGCGGATCGTCAACGAGCGGGAGTCTGCCGAGGGGACACTGCAGGCCGGTCGACTGCTGCGTGCCGAAGTACTCATCAGCACCGGCGGAGCATGGTGTCACGGACCGCTGCAGATTGAAGACATCCTGCCGGAAAATGTGGACGTGGCCCAGTCCGAGCATCAATCGTACTGTGGTACCGGTTTTCGTTCGGCCATGTTTCACTGGACTGGCCGACTGCGCGGGGCAGGACAGCTGCGACTGCCCGGATTTCACATCTCTGTGCTGGACCGACATGGTTTCTTCCGGGCCCGGACTTTTGTCGTCTGCCGCCAGATTTTTCGAGTTCTGCCGACGTGGCTGGAGACCGGCGAGCACCGACCACTGATCAAGCGAATCAACACCATTCCGCGTCATGGGATCCATCGGCTGCAGCGAGCCGGCATGGGATCAGAACTGCTGGAGCTGCGGGATTACGTCATCGGCGATCCGCCCAAATCGATCGCCTGGAAAGTTTCGGCTCGTCGCGACCGCCTGATGACGCGTCAGTATGAATCCGAAGTACCCATTCGATTGCAGCTGTTTCTGGATGGCGGCATCAGCATGCGGGTGGGTGGCTTTGGCAGTCGACTGATTGATCAGGTCAGCTTCGTGGCAGCCTCGGTGGCTCGCAACGCGATCTCTGCCGGGGATGCCGTGGGGCTGGTGTGTTTTGATGAGCGGGGACCGCGAGTGCTGGGCCAGCAGACTGGTGATCGTGGCTTTCAGCAGCTGCTGCAAACGATGGCTGATTTCGCTGTCAATCCTGCGCCGCTGCCAACTCGTCTGACACCGCAACTGGAGCAGGCCGCTCTGGCAGTCATGGGCCAGCAGTTTCCGCAACTGCTCAATCCGCAGGTGAACTATCTGCCGTGGAGTCTGTTTCCGCTGCTGCCGTGGCGACGGCGGCGACATCAGCAGCGTGGACAGCTGGCCTCAGCGATTGCCCAGTTGTACGGCATGACGACCGAACGACAGATGCAGCTGCTGCTGGATGACGCGTTGCTGGCCACTTTTAGTCAGCACTTTCTTAGCCAGTGCGGAATGGCCTGGCTGGCCCCGATGGTGGCCGTGCGTGGTCGTGGCTTTCATGACGGGGTGGGCCGCATGGAAGCTCTGTCCCAGGCAGTCCTGACCGCTGTCGCTCGGGCGAAGGACAACGAAGTCCTGGTGATTCTCGCAGATCTGCTGGAAAGCAGTCACGGAATTTCGCATCTGATTCCGGCACTGCGACTGGCTCGAGCGCGCCATCATCGCGTGGTCTGTGTCTGTCCGACTCCCGCATTTCGTCGCCCCGCCGGAAATACTCTGGAACTGAGTGGCACCAGTGCTGAGGATCTGCTGCTGGCTGCCGAACAGACAAGAACTCGCGGACTGGCCGGCGGACTGCATCGCGAGCTGCGGCGGCTGGGCGTCGCCACCGCATTTGCCGGTGAATCTTCGGCCATGCAGGCAGTCCTGTCTGAGATGGATCTGGCCCGAACCGGTCGCACAGGTGCGGGAGCTTCACGATGAGCACAAGGCTCACTGACCAGGCAGATCAAACCCCGGCCCCTGGCTTCAATGCCTTCGATCGCAGTGGCCCGCTGAACCCGCCGGTACAGCTGGCTCCGCTGCGTCTTTCTGCCAATTTGGAATTACTGCGGGGGCTGCTGGTGCAGCTGCTGGCGATGAGTACGACAGCGCTGTTGATTTTCAGTCTGGTGCCGCAACTGCACGCCTCCATTCGTCTGCTGATTGCAGCCCTCGTCCTGTTGACTCTGAGGCATGTTGGCGGTCTGCTGGTGCTGCTGTGCCTGCTGCTGCATCTGCTGTTGACGGAACCGCAGGTGCGAGGCCGTCTGGCTGCCGAAAATTCGCTGGCATTCTGCCTCGCCTGCCTCGTGTTTCTGATGTTTCTCTGGCGGCAGCGACCGCTGCTGCAGGAAGCTGGGGGCCGGTCGCTGGGAGCCGGTCTGCGGACACTCAGCGGCGGCAGTCTGGACCGGGTTACGACCAAGCAGGACGGCGGAGTGGCCGAGTTGAGTATGGACAGCAGCGACGGTGAGCCAGCCCGGCTGCAGGATCTGCTGCAGGCAGAATTCTGGTCGGCAAATTCCGAACGGCTGCTGCAGTGGCAGACAGCAGCCATCCGCGGAGTGCTCCTGCTGCTGTTCGCGGTCGCTGCAGGTTGTGTCACTGTGGCTCTGCTGCCGCGGGGCCGCGGTTTGACGACGCAGTTTCGGGAGGTGGTTCAGGCCGAACCGGGAATGCAGTCGGCTGCTTTGCTGATCACTGCGGTAATTGCCGTGATGGTGGTCGCCACCGAAATGGCTCGCCGGCGCATGTCAGCCGGGGAAGCCCGCCAGTTAATCCGCTCACAGCAACTTGACCTCTGGTACGATGATCTCTGGCAGATTGTCAGGCGTCGTATTGTGGCACGGCAGAAACGGTTCGCCCGCAGACCGATTCGAGGCGATGCTGCCCTGACCGATGCTGCCGACGATACTGGCCGGACAGTTGCTCAGAAATTGGCCTGATTCCGGCAGAACAGATTTGATGGTTCACAAAGAAACCGTAAGAATCGATCATCGAGCGATGAAAGTCTGCTCAACGCCCCGGAAACTCATGTAATTTCCCCTGTAATACAGTTGCGGCAGCAAATTATCTGCGCTGCGAATTTGATGCTTTTTGCTTGTGCAGGCCCTCTCATATGTACACATTCCGTGCCTCGGTGGCAATTTCCCGGCCAGTCATTACCTGTCTGCTGACCGTGTTTTGGGGTGTCATGATCGGCCTGTCGCCGGCCAGTGCGCAGCAGCTCACAGGCCCGGATGTGCTGACACAGTCAACGGCTGCTTGCGTCAGCGTGACGGACCCGCCGGCTTTACTGAAGTTACTGGTGCAGCACCCGCTGGTCCAGCGGCTGCAGGAAGTCCCAGGCATCCGTCAGGCGCTGACCAGTCCGCAGATGCAGCCGGTGCTGACAGGCCGCAATTTATTTCAGCTGCAGATGGGCATGCCGTGGCTTGAGGCGTTGCAGGCGATTTCGGCAAACGGAATTTGGATCGCCGTCGATAGCTCTGACCAGTCGGTTGCCCTGCTGATTCGCGGACGTGACGAACAGCTAATGCAGGATGTGCGTCTGAAACTGCTGGAACTGACTCGGCTGACGCCCGGCGGAAGTGGCAAGCTGGACACTTACCGCGATATTCCGGTGTACCGGCTGCCGCAGGGCGGGGCGGCGGTGGTTGGTGAATGGCTGCTGGTGGTGAACAAAAACGAGACTGGACGGCGACTGCTGGATCGACTGCTGGATCTCAGGACAGCGGATGAACAGTCCTTGTCGGCATTGCCAGCATGGCAGCAGGCTGCAGGGGCACGACGACCGCAGGCGGCAGCGTGGTTGTGGGCCGGCATGCAGGCCATTCGCGACAAATCCGGCCATCAGGGTGTGTTTCACAACCAGGCTGAGAACCCGCTGGTGGAACTTTTGTTCGGTGGTCTGCAGACGGTGCTGAACAGGACGGACTGGATGCAGGCTGAACTGCAGGTGGCGGACAGTGAGCTGCGGCTGACGCTGACGACGCCATTCAGTGCCGAGTGGATGCCCGAAGCACGCCAGTGGTACTTTGGTCCGGAGGCAGCCGGGCAGGCTCCGGCAGTGCCTCAGGTAGCGGGGCTGCTGGGCAGTTTTGGCATGTATCGCAACGTGTCTGAAATGTGGCAGCGGGCGGGTGACCTGTTTAGCGAGGATATGAACGATCGGATGGCCGAGGCGGAAAGCAATCTGGGGACCGTCTTTGGCGGTCGTGATTTTGGTGATGAGGTGCTGGGAGCATTCGGGCCGCAGCTGCTGCTGGTGGCGGCGCGGCAGGATTTTTCAGCGTTGCAGACTGTTCCAGAGATTCGGCTGCCTGCCTTCGCACTGGTTCTGACGTTGCGGGATGCCGAAACAATGCGGCCCGAACTGCGAAGGGCGTTTCAGAGTGCGATTGGTTTCTTCAATATCACGGGCATTCAGGAGGGTCGGCCGCAACTGGACATGGACATGCAGAAGTCGGCAAGTTCCGAGCTGATTATTTCGCGTTATTTGCCGCCGCAGAGGCCGACGACCGGCGAGGCTCCGCCTGTCCCTCTGATTTACAACTTTTCACCCACCGCGGCCTTTCAGGGTGATCAGTTTGTGCTGGCTTCCACCGAACAGCTGGCGGCCGAGCTTCTGCAGGCACCGCGGCAGCCGGCCGCGGCGGCCAATGTCTCGCTGGATTTGCGGGCAAGCGTGGCCGGGCAGCTGGTGGCTGACAACCAGCAGTCGCTGGTTTCGCAGAACATGCTGACCAAAGGGCAAACTCGTGAGGAGGCCGAAGCGGAGCTGACGGTACTGCAGCAGCTGATCGAGCTGCTGCGGGGGGCCACTTTTCAGCTGAAAAACGACTCGGCGGCAAAACAAATGCAGCTGGATGTGGCAGTGCAGCTCACCACAGATGCTCGAAACAGCGACGCAGTCAAGGAAACTGATCGTGGCAACTGAGCTGACAGCGCAGGAACTGTGGCAGCCATTTGAGCCTGGTCGTGACGGCGGCTGGGATCTGCGAGCGGCTGCGCACCTGTTTCGCCGCGCCGGTTTTGGAGCTGACCGGCAGCAGCTGGAGGCTGCCGTTCAAAAAACGCCGCTGCAGGTCGTTGATGATCTGCTGGAAGGTCGTGAGCCGGCGGAATACAGCACGGAAATGCAGACTTTGGCGACGGCAGCGATTTCCGGAGGCAATGTTGAGCCATTGTCAGCGTGGTGGGTCTACAGAATTCTCAGCACCCCCGCTCAGCTGCTGGAAAAGACGGTGGTGTTCTGGCACGGACATTTCGCCACGGGTGCGGATAAGGTGACGGAACCGCAGCTGATGCTGACTCAGAACCAGCTGCTAAGAAGGCTGGCCTTTGGCGACTTTCATCAGCTGGTGCAGCAGATCTCGAAAGATCCGGCGATGCTGCTGTATCTGGATTCGGCTTCAAACCGCAAGGCTCATCCAAATGAGAACTTTGCTCGCGAACTGATGGAACTGTTTTGCCTTGGCGAAGGCCAGTATACAGAGCTGGACATTCGCGAACTGGCTCGCTGTTTTACCGGCTGGGAAGTTCGTCGAGGCGAATACCGTTTCAATCGTTTTCAGCATGACACTGCGTCACGTTCGTTTTTGGGAGCCTCAGGTGTGCTCAGTGGTGAAGACGCTGTGCAGGTTGTGCTGCAGCAGCCGCAAACCGCCGAGTTTCTGGTAGGAAAACTGCTGCGTTATTTTGTGCTGGACGAGCCTGCAGGTCAGGCCGAGCTGACAGCGCCATTGGCTCAGCAGTTTCGCGACGGAGGTCTGCAGATGCGTCCGCTGCTGCGCACAATGCTTAGCAGCCGCCTGTTCTTTTCCAGACGGGCTGTGGGCCGCAAACTGAAATCACCTGTTGAGCTGGCACTGGGGCTGTTGCGTTGTCTGCACGGTACAACAAACACGGTTGAACTGGCGCAGTCGCTGCAGCAGCTGGGGCAGGGGCTGCTGTTCCCGCCCAGTGTGAAGGGCTGGGATGGTGGCCGGACCTGGATCAATTCTTCCACACTGCTGGGGCGCAGCAATCTGATGCGGCGACTGATCACATCAGAGAATACTCGTTTTGGCCGACTGCCACTGCGTGATTATTTGTCCGCGCGGGGACTGCAGAAGCCGGCCGATATTCTGGCTGAGCTGGAACTGCTGCTGTTTGCGGTACCGCTTCCGGCAGCAGCTCGTGACGGACTTCTTTCACTGATGAAGTCAGGCTCGGATACTGCCGTAGCGGAAGGGCTGCATGCGTTGTGTACGCTGCCGGAATTTCAGTTGTGCTGATGCGGGAGACAAAGTGATGCGGCATGATCGTCGGGGATTTCTGCAGCAGGTGGCGACGGGTTCTGCGGTGCTGAGTTTTGGCGGTGTAGTTCCATTACCGCTGCTGGCATCTGCCGCCCGTACGCGGGCCGAGCGGATTCTGGTAGTGGTCGAGCTGCAGGGCGGGAATGATGGTCTAAATACGGTGATTCCCGCAGCAGATCCGTTGTATCGTCGGCAGCGGCCAGCGATCGGGGTTCCGCAGTCGGAAGTCCTGTCGATTGCGGACGGCATGAGCTTTCATCCGGCGCTGCGGGGCTTTGCTGAGCTGCTGGAAGTCGGACAGCTGGCAGTGGTGCAGCAGGTGGGATATCCGCAACCGAATCGTTCGCATTTTGAATCGATGGACATCTGGCATACCTGCCAGCGCAAGGATCAGCAGCGTCCGGACGGCTGGCTTGGTCGCTGGGCCGAGCGAGTTCAGGGTGTGGGGGGTGATACGCGGGCACTGCACCTGGGCCCGGAAAAACTGCCTTTCGCGCTGATGTCGCGCAGCGTGCGAGTCCCCTCAGTGAGATCCCTTGAGGAGTTTCGCCTGCGCGGGGCCGAGGACACTCAATTTCGCGAAGCTGTGCAGAATCTGGCCGCCGCGACTCGTGCCGAGCAGGATGACCTCTTGAGCTTTGTCGCCACCAGTACAACTTCGGCACTCACCGCCAGTGAGCGGCTGGCAACGGCGGCCAAAGCAGCGGCGACGGATGTTGCCTGGCCGCAAAGTGGTCTGGCCGAGCGTTTGCGAACGGTCTCGCAGCTTATTCGTTCGGGGCTGCAAACTTCGGTGTACTACGTCACGCTCGGGGGCTTTGACACTCACGCACAGCAGCCGGATGCTCATCGGGGCCTGCTGCGACAGTTGTCAGAGGCTGTGCGGGCACTGCTGAGCGAGCTGCAGTCCAGCGGGGATCTGCAGCGAACGACCGTCATGGCCTTCAGCGAGTTTGGTCGGCGTGTGGGAGAAAACGCCAGCGCGGGTACGGATCACGGTACTGCCGGACCGATGTTTCTGGCAGGCGGTGCCGTCAGGGCCGGGCTGCACGGTCAGCGACCGGACCTTGCGAACCTGCAGGACGGCGATCTGCAGTTTTCTACCGATTTTCGGGAAGTTTACGCGACGGTGCTGGAACGCTGGCTGAAAGTCGACTCCTCCGACATTCTGGTGGGACGTTTTCAGCCTCTGGACCTCTTTTCTGCCTGAGCAGGCCTGCCTGTGCCACTCTCTTCATTTTTGCTGGCGTGGGCGCAACTGACTCATCAGCGAGTCAAGTTGGTGGTGGCGACTGCCGGAGTGGTGGTGGCCGTCATGCTGATGCTGGTGCAGCTTGGGATTCGCGAAGGCGCGATGGACAACAGCGTCGCAATCGCGCGGCGGATTACAGCCGACCTCGTGCTGGTCAGCCCCCGCACCAAAACCATCTTCGCCTCTGCCACTTTTCCTCGCACACTGCTGTATCGCCTCGGCGCAATCCAGGGGGTTCGCAGTACCGGTGAGATGTACATGGCACAGGGACGCTTCCGCAATCCGTGGGACAAGCTGGAATTCCCCGTCAGCATTTACGGCATTGATCCGCGGGAACCCATGATGGATCTGCCGGGACTGGATCCATATGCTGCGACGCTGCAGCTGCAGGACAGAATCCTGTTCGACGGACTGAGTCGCAAGAACTATGGCCCGGTACTGGGATTCCTGCAGCGGGAAGGGCACCTCGATGTCGAAATCAACTTGCGAAAAATGCGGATTATTGGCGCAATCAACGTCGGGATTTCCATCAACACCGACGGCAATTTGTACATGGCACCGGCCAACTTCATGAGGCTGTTCCCTGAACGCCAGCCAGGCTCTGTCGACGTGGGCCTGATTCGACTGCAGCCGGGTGCTGACGCCGAGCAGGTGCGGCAGGCAATCAAACCGCTGGTGAATAACGAAGCGCGTGTCCTGACAAAGGACGAACTGGTCCAGATGGAGATTGCTTTCATCCGCGAGAACGCGCCAATTGACTTCATTTTCGGCATGGGTGCTGCCGTCGGATTTTTTGTGGGCTTCGTGGTCGTCTACCAGATTCTGTACACCGAAGTCACAAATCATCTGCCGCAGTACGCTACGCTTAAAGCGATGGGGTTTTCGGACAGGTATCTGCTGCGAGTTGTTTTCAGTCAGGCGATGATGCTGTCCGTGCTGGGATATTTTCCGGGATTCTTCATGGCCATTGGTCTGTACCGAGTAGCGACGAGGGCCATTCAAATGCAGTTTTACATGACCACTGAGCGTGCTGTGCTGGTGTTTGCTTTGACAGTGGTGATGTGCTGCATGAGTGCCGCGATGGCCATCCGACGACTGCGCACTGCAGACCCGGCCGAAGTCTTCTGACCCCCCGCCCCGCCACTTACTGGTACTCGTACTCGAAAACAGACCGAACACACAACGCGGACCTCACAAGACCTGACCTCGAAGAGAAAATCGAGCACAAGTGCGACGTATGACGGACGAGTTGAATCTCAACCCCGGTTCATTCGTATCCATCAGCGTTCATTAGCGGTTTAAAAACGCCAGCTGATACTTGTCACAGAACAGATACTGGGGAGCCCTCGACGTTCCCCCTTCGCGGCTTCGCGTGAGGCCAACAGCCTGCACAAAAC
>Ga0208048_1000201_pt1 | contig 31435 bp, 31 predicted proteins | sample Malawi_45m_30L_FD_184163 | JGI IMG/M metagenome (GOLD analysis project Ga0208048, IMG submission 184163) | Freshwater microbial communities from Lake Malawi, Central Region, Malawi to study Microbial Dark Matter (Phase II) - Malawi_45m_30L... | ecosystem: Environmental > Aquatic > Freshwater >...
CAGCCTTCGCTTAGCGGCGGGCATCATGGGTGAGGAGAAGGTCACTGATGATCAATTAAAGAGTATGAAGAATTTTATCGAAGATAGCATGGAGGCAGGCGCGCTGGGATTGAGTTCTGGGCTTGAATTTGCTCCAGGGTCTTACTCCACTTCTGCAGAATTAAAGGACATCATCACAGTAGTTGGAAAATACGATGGAATTTATGCAAGTCACGTTCGTAACCGAGATTCGGAAATCTTTGATGCAATCAACGAATTTGTCGATATCACTCGCGCCGGCGGAGTTCGTGGTCAGATTTCACACTTCAACGTGCGCCATGACTCCAATGCACCGCAAAATGCATGGCGTCGTGCCGTTGACATTATGGAGAATGCACAGAAAGAAGGCCTCGACATCACCGCCGACACCACACCATTCCGTGAAGGAATTGGTGCGATGTACGCGATCTTGCCTCGTGACTTGGTCAATTTAGGACCAAAAGCTATTGCAGAGGCATGTGCAGATCCAGCGAAGCGTAAAGAGCTTCGTACCCAATGCGATCGTTACTGGCGCTTCATTCATAAAGGTCAATGGCATCGTGTGTATCTTGAAGGTTCACCGAATTTCCCAGAGCTGCAAGGGCTCTCATTCCCTGCTATTTCTGAAATTTTGGGGAAGGATGAATGGGATTGCTACTTCGACATCATGGCCGCCGCTGGTGAGCAGTGCCTAAACCTCATCATGGTGGGTGAACTTTTCACTGATGATCATCTCAAGGAGATGATTTCGCACCCAGATTTCTCGCTAGGCGTCGATGGTTACACCAGCACCGATCATGGCGCGCTCTCTGAAGTCACCTCTTCACAACATCCATATTGTGGCCATATTGAGTACTTGGCGCACCATGTACGTGAGGTAGGTACTTTGACTCTAGAGACTGCAATCCACAAGATGACAAAGAAGGTTGCCGATCGATTTGATATTCACAAGCGTGGCGAGATCAAAGAGGGCAATTTCGCAGATCTAGTTCTTTTCAATGCAGATACTGTGAATAGCAGCTCTACTATTGCAAAACCTCAGGTCTACCCGGATGGAATCACTGCAGTCATCGTCAATGGTGAAATAGTCGTGCATAACGGGGTACATAAAGGTAAGCGTCCAGGACAGGTTATTCGTCGAACCGCTTAGTTTTTGAGTGCGTAGCCCACTGCAAGCGATGAAGCAATCGCTACCCAGATTTGATAGGGCAGTAGCGCCAGCCCATATCCAATCGACACTCTAAAGGTGATTACAGTGATGGGAATTGTCAGAATAGCTGCTGTTACCAGCGCTGCACCTGCGCTATTGAGGTTATGCGGTACGTAAAAAAGGTATGACCAGAGCAACGCAGCGATGACGCTTAATGCAAGAAATGCCAACCATGTGGTTACTAAATTTTTTGAGAGGTTTTTCGAGACAACAAACGAGGCAATTCCAAGGACGATGAAGTTATACGGCCAGATAACGCCAAAGACCCACTCTGGTGGTTGCCACGATGGGCGATTGAGTGAGTAGTACCAGGCAGAGTTACTGCTTACCCAGAAACCAGAGCCAATTGCATAAATCGCCACAAACACAATCCCGACGATTGCTGCGATGGTTCGCCAACTCTCCATGAACGGAAATCTATCAGCGTGCGCTACCTTTACCTTCATGAATTTCGCCGCTCGTGTGCGTACCCAAATAGATCTATCCAGTAAGAGCGAATTGCGAGTCTGCATGGTCTGCCTAGGCAATATTTGTCGCTCACCGATGGCAGCCGCAGTCCTTAGCAACCGAGCCCATGAGGTCACTACGGTAAAGGTTCAGGTAGATAGCGCCGGAACCGGATCGTGGCATATTGGTGAAGGTCCAAATTTCTCTTCGGAGGCTACATGGAAAAAAGCTGGGTACGAGTATGAACATATCGCTCAACAATTCACGGAGGATTTTTACTCAACTCGCGATCTCATTTTGGTGATGGACTCCAGTAACTATCGGAATGTTATGAACTTATCGGGTTCACAGAGTGATGCAGGGAAGGTCTTCTACTTACGCCAATTCGACCCATTACTTCGCGATATCGACCCGCTAGGTCCGCATGCCAATCGCCTTGAAGTTCCAGACCCCTACGGCCTGGCAGAGCGCGCCTTTGAAAAGGTTCTTGAAATGGTAGAAGATTCGGTTGAGGGGCTACTCCAAGTGCTCAATGGCTAAGCGGAGGCAGTATGCGCGCAGCACGATTCCACGGTCCTAAAGATCTACGGATAGAAGAGGTGCCAAAGCCTGCTGCCGCACCAGGAGAGGTCCTTGTCGCAATGGAGCGGGTAGGAATTTGCGGCACCGATTTGGAAGAGTATCTCATCGGCCCGGTCATCATTCCCAAAGATCGGATGCCGATGATTATCGGACATGAATATCTAGGGCGTGTCATTGAAGATCCCCTTGGCAAGTTGAAGCCAGGAACTTTGATAGTGCCCGATGGAATTGTCGGATGTGGAAATTGTTATTACTGCGATCGCCACGAAGAGGGACTCTGTAAGAGTTATGAATGCATTGGGTTAACTTGCGATGGTGGCATGGGTGAATTCATGGCGACTGATCCCACGCGTTGGATTGAAGTGCCAAGCCATGTATCAGCAGATGTAGCAGTCTTTGCCGAACCGATGTCAGTTGCTGTCCGTGCGCTTAATAAAATCCCGACGATTCCAGGAACTAAAATTGCCGTCACTGGAGGTGGCACAGTTGGTTTATTGATAGCCCAGGCAGCACGTTCATTTGGCGCAGCTCAAGTAGTTGTTTATGAACCTAATCCAGTTCGACAAGAAGTTGCTCGTGCACTCGGCTTTGAATCGCTCAATCCACTAAATGAAAAAGAGTGGGCGCATTATGATGAATTCGATTCACTCCTTGAATGTTCGGGCGTGAAAGGCACGACAGCCAAATCCCTCGACAAGATTCGCAACGCCGGCACTCTGGTATTAGTGGGCTTCCGACCTGAAGAGGAGAGTTTTCATTTACTTAATTTTGTTTTAAGTGAGAAGCGGATTCAAGGTACCGCTGCCCATATGTGGGATGTCGATATTGCTGCAGCAATCGCACTTCTTGCAGGACCTTCGATTGATACCAAGCCATTGTTGACCGATGTCATCGCGCTTGATGAAGTAGTCACTAAAGGTTTTGATCGTCTCTTGAATGATAAGAATGCTTTTAAGATTGTGGTCGACACTACCCGCTAGTTTCTTACCTCTACTTTTAGTTTTGCGGGAAACCTAAGTTGATTCCGCCGTGGCTCGGGTCGAGCCAACGACTGGTGACCACCTTGCCGCGAGTGAAGAAGTGCACTCCTTCACTGCCATGGGCATGCGAATCGCCAAAGAGGGAATTTTTCCAACCACCAAATGAGTAGTAGGCAACCGGAACTGGAATAGGAACATTGATTCCCACCATGCCCACAAGTACTTCATTTTGGAACTTACGAGCAGCGCCGCCATCGTTGGTGAATATTGCCGTGCCATTGCCATATTGATGGGAATTGATGAGGTTTAGCCCCTCTTCGTAGCTCTGCACTCGAATCACGCTCAAGACTGGTCCAAAAATCTCATCTTTATAGATCGACATCGAGGGTTGCACATGATCAAAGAGAGTTGGTCCTAACCAGAAACCTTCACTCGCACCATCAATAGCGCTGGTGCGCCCATCTTCAACGAGCGTTGCACCCTCTTTTACTCCAGCCTCGACATATGAGGCCACTTTGTCGCGGTGAACTTTAGTGACCAGGGGTCCCATGTCGGTACCTTTTGTGCCATCACCAGTCTTTAATTTCTTCATACGTTCCTCAATCTTTTTCACTAATTCATCAGCAATAGGTTCAACTGCAACGACTGCTGAGATAGCCATGCACCGTTCACCAGCAGAACCAAAGCCAGCATTGATTGCAGAATCGGCGGTGAGATCTAGATCAGCATCGGGAAGAACGAGCATGTGATTCTTGGCGCCTCCGAGCGCCTGGACGCGCTTGCCATTCTTTGTGCCATTCTCATAAACATACTTGGCAATCGCTGTCGACCCGACAAACGAGACTGATGCGATATCTGGATGCTCGAGAAGGCGATCAACGGCCACCTTATCGCCGTGAATTACATTGAAAACTCCATCTGGCAGTCCTGCTTCTTTCCATAATTTGGCAACGAAGTTTGAAGCAGATGGATCCTTTTCACTTGGCTTAATGACAACGGTATTTCCTGCAGCGATCGCAATCGGGAAGAACCACATCGGAACCATTGCTGGAAAATTAAAGGGAGAGATGATTGCGCATACACCGAGTGGTTGTCGGATTGAATAGACATCAACGCCTTGCGAGACACCTTCGGAGTAACCACCTTTTAGTAGATGTGGAATCCCGCAGGCAAATTCAACAACTTCAAGTCCACGAGTCACTTCACCAAGCGCATCTGAAAGAACCTTCCCATGCTCTGAAGTGATGATTGCAGCAAGCTCTTCTTTACTAGCATTGAGTAGATGGCGAAAGGCAAAGAGGATCTGCACGCGCTTGGTCAGCGAGGTCTGGCTCCATGATGTGAATGCGCTTTTGGCATTCGAAATAGCTGAATCGATCGTGGCAACATCTGCAAAGTCAACTGTCTTGGAGACTGTGCCGAGCGCAGGGTTGAAGACTTCACCGTGGCGCCCGCTTGAGCTCGAAACTTCTCCACCATTTATCCAATGTTTTACTAGTTCCACGTTCTCCTCTTTCCAACTCTCTGCTCTGCCTGAGTAGTATTCCATCACTGCTATTAATTTGGTGAACTCAGGGATCTTTACCAGAGGCGAGGTAGCTCGTTTGAAAACTAGGCAATGGTTGGCTCCATACCTATTACTCAGCCTGACCTGGGGTCTCTCCTTCATGTTCATCGAAATTGCATTGCCAGTCTTTAGCCCATTTGGAATCGCTTTTATCCGCAATCTCCTTGGCGCAGCAGTGTTGTGGGGGTACTTGTTTTATAAGCGGATCTCTATACCACGGGATCGGTCGGTCTTTGGCTGGATATTTCTAATTGGTCTCTGCTCCAACATCATCCCGGTAGTCATAGTGCCCTCTGCACAAACCGAAGTGACCTCATCTCTTACCGGCATAGTCAATGCAATGTCTCCGATATTTGCCGTTATCTTTACCTTACTTCTATTTAAACATGAACCAGTCAAGCCAATTCAGATTTTTGGAATCCTGCTCGCCTTTTTCGGTGTAGCCATTGTCTTTGGTATCTGGGATATCGAATCTGCTCCATGGTGGGCCTATCTTTTTCTCATGATTGCAGTTACCTCATTTGGACTAGTGGCGCCGATAATCGCTAAGTACATCTCACCAAAGAATTATCCTCCCGTTGCACTAGCGACTATTCAGGTAACGATTGCAGCAGTAGTGCTCTTTCCAACATTTCTGCTCTTTGGTTTTAATTCGTATGACTTTTCGATAGCGCCAATCCTTTCAATGGCAATTATCGGAATCTTCTCTACCGGTTTTGCATTTGCTTGGAATTATCGAATCGTCTCGCTCGTGGGCAGTTCGGTTGCAGCGACGGTTAACTTCGTCTCTCCGATAGTTGCGGTCTTGGCAGGAGTAATAGTGTTGAGTGAACCGCTCTCATGGAATGAGCCCGTTGGTGGAGTGATAGTCATCTTAGGAAATGCAATAACCCAACGAGCACGTCATTCCTAGTTTCTTGGCTTAATGAGGTCTAGAATTCAATTTAATAGTTGTTGCATTAGGAGTAACTATGGAAGCGGTTAGCAATATTTTTCTCGTTTTACACTTCGTAGGTTTGGCAGCGCTATTTGGTGGATTCCTTGCCCAAATGAGTACAAAAGCAAAATCAATTACTAATGGAATGCTCCACGGTGCACTTCTCTCACTTGTTGCAGGGGTAGTGCTTGTCGGACTCCGGTATCCACTCAATGATCAAGATGCCACCGCGTATCCGCTCTATGACAATGGCAAAATCTCCGTGAAGTTATTGATTCTTCTTGTAATTTTAATTCTGGGGTACACCAGTAAAAAGCGAAGCAAGAGTTCTGATCAAGGAGATACTGCTGCGTGGGCAACCGTTGGGTTATTAACCTTTACCAATATCGTTATTGCTGTCTTTTGGTGACAGGTGTTGTAATCCCCAGGCATACATCGCGATTGCCCCAGCCGCAGACGCATTGATCGAACGGGTTGAACCATATTGTTCGATTGCAAGGACGACTTCACAGATAGCAACTGCCTCGTCGGACATTCCAGAACCTTCTTGACCAAAGAAGAGGATGCAAGATTGTGGAAGTGGTCGGTTTTCTAGTCGTTGGCTAACTTCAATGTTATCGATACCGATTATGGGAAGTTCCTGGGTTTGAGCCCAATCAGCAAACTCTGCAACAGTCGGATGATGAAGCACCGTCATATATCTGTCAGTGACCATAGCGCCGCGACGGTTCCAGTCTCGCTTTCCGACAATATGTATTCCTGCAACATTGAAGGCATTTGCTGTCCGAATGAGTGACCCAATATTTAAATCGTGCTTCCAATTTTCTACTGCTATATGAAGTGGATTACGTTTTGTATTTAAATCAGCGACGATTGCTTCGACAGTCCAGTAGCGATATTCATCAAGGACATTCCGTTGATCTCCATGTTCAAGTAACTCAAGGTCATATTGATCACCGACTGGCCATGGTTTGGGGTGGGGTCCGACGCCAACAAAGGGATAGAATTCCCCAGCACCTGGCTCACTTGTCATGTGTCGTAACTCCAAATTGTTTTCACGCGATGATGGGAGTCTAGTGGGGCCACTTCTAGCGCTTATCTCCAGCTTCACTTGGGGTCTAGCCGATTTTCTTGGCGGCCTAGCATCTCGGCGGACCCGAATCGTCCGGGTACTGCCTATCTCCTATTTATCAGGTGCAATCATCGTCACCATCTTCTCAATCTCTCTCATTCCCGGAGAGTTAGATAGGGACTCCTACATATACGGGTTCTTTGCCGCTTTCTTTGGCGTTCCAGCAATCGCACTCCTCTATGTCGCGCTAAGTCGCGGACCGATGGGCATCGTCTCGCCAATCACTGCGTTGATGGCAGGTTTTGTTCCAGTAATCACTGGGTTATTGCGCGGAGATAACGTCACTGGCATTGGTTATTTCGGAATAGCGCTCGCCGCTCTTTCGGTGATTCTCGTAAGCCAAGAGAAGAAGAGTGAGACTGCACGACCAATTACTCTGAGCACGCTCCTGATTTGTATCGCTAGTGGCACGCTTATCGGCACTTATCTCACAGTTCTAGGTCTAGCTCCTTCGAATCAAGGTATTTGGACGTCAACAATTGCTCGATGGTTTGGATTTATTTTTGTTGGTGCTTTTTTCTTAATGCGACTAAAAGCGATCTCGAAAGATGAGAAGACCGGGCCGTTTCCTTGGACCCTTGCCATCGTTGCAGGAATCTTTGATGCATCAGCAAATGGTATTTATCAAATAGCAACCCAAAAAGGGATGCTCTCTATTGTTGCGGTACTGGCTTCGCTCTATCCCGCTGCGACCGCCTTACTTGCTCGATATTTTCTACACGAACGACTTCGCGCGATTCAGAATATAGGTGTCGTACTCGCCCTTGCCGCCGCAGTATGTCTCACCATGGCATAAAAATGTCATTCATCAAGCGAGTCTTCGTTGTAACTCTAATGTTTTTGAGCGTTTTGCTTTCCACAATCCAACCTGGATATGCAATCACATCATTACGTGAATTGGCGATTGCTGATGATCAAGTGATTGCAATCCAGGGGAGATTCATCTCTCTAGCAACCAGCATTACTCCATTGGTGGACCGAACTACCTTTGCTCGTGAAGAATTTTTACGGCTACGTTCGGAATCTGGTGGTAAAGGTCCTGAGTTCCAAGCGGCACATAATTTCTTCCGCGCTCAAGTACGAGGGCTTTATAAAACCTTCGCTGCCGAAAGCCAAATTAAGAGTCAGAGCTCCCGAATCTTCTCGCAGATTCTCGCAAGCCCGCAGAAAGTTACGGAATTTATTGCTACGCGGCCTGTCGTCTATCTGCCCCCTGAATGCCCTCCCGCAGTGGCGCTCGATGGAGAGTCAATTTGGGAGAGCGGCAAAGTGGTGCGGGTCGTTGATGGTGACACTGTGCTGGTGCAAACCTGCCGCGGTGAATTAGATGTGCGCCTCATAGGAGTGCAAGCACCTGAGACTGTTAAACCTACCCATGCCGCTCAATGCGGCGCAGTTGAAGCTACTAGGTTGATGCAAGCGATGCTTCCTATAGGAGCAGAGGTTCAACTTCGATCGAACAATTACGCTTCGACGAACAATTTCCAAGCTTTAGCGAGACCATATCGTTACATCTTCGCAAAAGATGAACAAGGTAATTTTACCGTTGACGTCCAAGCGAAGCTTCTTGAGGCTGGCTTGGCAATGTGGTTTCCGAACGAAAATGAATTTGTTCGCAACTATCAGTACCTCGAGAAGCTCAATGAAGCAGCAAGCAAACAGGTTGGAATTTGGTCAGGGAACTTCTGTAAGAATGAGAGTGATAAGACCCCACTTGGCGCAATAGAGATTTGGATAGAGACAGATTCACCACTTCCGAACGAGAATCCATTTGGCGAGTATGTCTTGTTGCGTAATACCACCAACCAAAATATTGATCTTTCTGGTTGGGGGATTCGCGATACCTCACTTGAACTCTTTGATCCAAAGTACGCATTCCCCGCAGGTACACTCTTGAAGTCGCAGGGAATCCTTACGATTTATCTTGGCGCAGCACTAGCTAATTTTCCACTATCACAAGATGAAATTGCTCTGGGATTAACGAAAGCAATTTTGCAAAATCCTTCAAGCGCTGGCGGCAAGTACACCGGCGATGGCATATATCTGCAGACGCCTTTGGTCGCTAATGGCGGTGGCAATATGCGCGCATGGATGCACCGACATTGCATCCCCAAGGATTGTGTGAGACCAGATTGGGTCACTAAAAATCTCGATGGAAGTGAGCGTTCAATTCCACTCCCACAAACGCTCTCCATCGCACTTAATCCCAGCAAGTATGGGCGAGCGGTGCCAGATATGACCGGCCTCACAGAGGAACAAGCAAAGGTTGCTCTCAGCCCGCTCCAATTAAATGTCGTGATTGTCGACCAAAGTAAGGTGCAATCTGGAGAAACTCCTGGTGTGAAGAGCGTGATTGATCAAAATCCAAAGGCTGGGGCGAATCTTCCAGCAAATGGCACGGTCACTGTTTACGTTGACATCAAGGGCTAATCCGCGAATTTCGCGCTCACCTGTTTTATCCTTGTACCTGTAAATGCCGCTACTTCCCCGACCATGCGGCAATGAGAGCGAGCGTGCCCGTGTTCACTAGACGCGCATTAGCAATCGCTCTCGCCTTCTCCGTTTTCACTCCTATTACTCTGGTTAATCTGGCCGTCGTTACAACGAGCGCGCAAGCAAAGACCCGAAAACCAAGTATCGCTGAAATCAACGAGGCTAAAAAGAAGGAGGCCGAGAAGAAGGCCGCCGCTGATCGAGCTAAAGCCAAACTTACTGCCGCTTCAAACCAACTTAAAGTTTTAACAGCAAAAGCAGTCGCTGCACGGAATCGTTATCTCCAAGAGGTGAAGAAGCTAGAGATTGCAACGAAGAAGGCTGAAGCTGCCAAAAAGAAAGAGGATGTAGCAACGGCTAAATCCAATAAGGCTCAAACGGCGGTCGTTGCCTCAAAAACACATATCGGCAGAGTCGCTGCGAATGCGTACATCATGGGTTCAGGTTTTACCGATTTTGATTCCATTCTTCATGCTGACGGGCCACAAGATTTAATGGATCGCCTTTCGACACTTGATGCAGTAGGGGAGAACAACAGCAGTATCCTGCTCCGCCTTAAAGTCGCTGAGGAATCTGCTCGGTTAGCGAAAATTGAGGCTGAAGAAGCGCGCGCCGAAGCCGTTGCCGCGCGTAAAGAACAGGCAGATGCAACAGCGCGCGTCGCAGCAGCAAAGAAAGAGGCTGACGAGGCTCGCGATGCTCAAGAGGCTGAAGTGAAGAAACTTCAGCAAATGCAAAATCAATTAATAGTAGAGCTCTTAAGCGCTCGTAAGAAGCGCGTGACACTTGAACAGCAACGACAACTTGCGATCTTAGAAGAGGCGCTGGCTGCACGAGCCGAACAAACAGATGTCAAAGCCAAGATTTGGCCAGTTAATGGCATCGGATTTAGCAATGGACGAACCACGATTCGCTCCAACGAAGAAATGCGAGTCAATGCTATTGAGTATGCTCGCAAACAAGTTCTCGCTCGAAAACCATATGTTTGGGGTAGCGAAGGCCCGAACAGTTTCGATTGTTCAGGTTTGGTTTATGCCGCTTACCGTTCTGCCGGTTTAGGTTATCCAGGTTGGGATCGTGTGAACTCACGCATTTACTACAGTTGGACTAAGCGAATTCCACTCAATGAATTGCAACCAGGTGATCTGCTCTATTACTCCTATAAGCCTGACATCAGCACTATTCACCACATCACGATTTATGCGGGCAATGGCATGATGTGGGAGGCGCACAACACGAAAAAGGGTTTGCTCTACAGCTCTATCTATTCAATCCCTGGACTTATTCCATTTGGAGGTCGGGTCTAGGCTATACCCATGATTTCCAAGGCTCGGTTAGCGGTTCGAGAATCGCTGGCACCGTTAAGTCCTGGGGATGCTGTGATTGTTGCAGTCTCTGGTGGAGCAGACTCATTACTACTTGCTTATTGCTTAAATATTGAAGGCGCAGCGCTCGCGTTGAGGATTCGAGCAGTGATTATTGATCATCAATTACAAGATGGTTCAGCAAAGATTGCTATTGAGACAAAAACGGCTTTACAGAAAATGGATATTAAAGAGGTCGAGATTATTAGCGTCGATGTGGTCAAGAGTGATGGCATTGAGGCTGATGCTCGAAACGCACGGTACAACGCTCTGAATTCTGTTGCTGATAAATCTTCTGCAACTGCAATTTTCCTTGGGCATAACAAAGATGATCTTGCCGAGAGCGTGCTCTTGGGTCTGACTCAAGGAGCTGGCACAAAATCTTTAGCGGGGATGTCAACTCATGATGGGCGATACCTAAGACCATTTCTCGCACTCTCTCGAGAGGAGATTATCTCTGCATGTGATGAAGTTGGAATTGTTTATTGGAGCGATCCACATAACGACGATCTTCGATTTACTCGGGTAAAGATTCGAAAGCAGATTATTCCGCTTATGGAGAGCGAGTTGGGACCGGGTATCACAGATGCACTTGCGCGCTCGGCACGAATCTTTCGGGAGGACTCTGATGCGCTCGATACGCTCACGGACGAGATTTTCGCCACCATTCCTGATCCCACTTCAATCGAGGTGGAGTTACTGGAACGGTTGCCAAGCGCCCTTCGGAAACGGGTCATCCGCCGAGCAGTCGCGCTCCTTGGCGCAACGCGAATCACCGCCGAACACCTTGGCTGGGTCGACGCCCTAATCAGCCAATGGCATGGCCAAGGCGAGGTCGCTCTCCCGGCTGGTGTTACAGCGCGGCGAGAGTCGGGCAGACTAGCGCTCTCACGCCAGGGGAAATGATTCGGGACGAGCCGGGATGGTTAGGAAAGGATGCGCCACAAGTGGATTTAGTTCACGTCAAAGATGAGATAACAGAGGTTGTTGCGACAAAAGAAGAGATTCACCAACGGATTAATGAGATTGCAGCGGCGATAGCGAAAGATTATGGGAATAAGGATCTATTGCTCGTCGGCGTACTCAAAGGTGCAGTGATGGCGATGGCAGACCTAGCCCGTGCGATGCAACGACATGTCGAGATGGATTGGATGGCGGTCTCTTCATATGGATCCGGTACAAAATCCAGTGGCGTAGTGCGAATTCTCAAAGATCTCGATCGTGATATCACTGGGCGCGACGTGCTTATAGTTGAAGATATCGTCGATTCTGGGCTAACGCTCTCATGGCTTCAAACCAACTTGCTTTCGCGCGGCGCAAAGTCAGTGGAGATATTTACAGTTTTTAGGAAACCAGATGCAGCAAAAGTCCATGTTGATGTGAAGTATGTGGGCTTTGATATCCCACCGGCTTTCGTGGTTGGCTATGGTCTAGATTTTTCTGAGAAATATCGAAACCTTGATTGTGTAGCAGTCCTAGCACCAAAGATGTATTCCTAAATATGAAAAATAGATTTATCAGAGGCTTACGTAGTCCAATCACATGGATACTTTTAGCCATCCTGCTTGTCTGGGGATACTCCCAGATTTCCAATGCTGGTAGATCTTTCAAAGAAGTCGAAACCCAGACAATCATCGGCGCAATTACGTCCGGTCAGGTTGATTCTGCGCTTTTGCTCGCTCAAGATCAACAAATACGAATTGTGTTAAAGAGTGGCGTGAAGATATCTGACTCAGGTCGCTTGCAAGCCTCGTATCTTGCAAATCAAGAGAGTGATTTAGTCAAGATTCTCAGCGATAACCCACCGCCAAATAAGTGGAATGTTAAAGTCACGCGTCAGTCTCTCTTGGTATCACTTCTCCTGACTCTCATTCCATTCGTGCTCATCGCATTTATATTCTTTTATCTGATATCGCGGGCACAAGGTGGAGGTCGAGCATTTCAATTTGGTCGCTCTCGCGCAAAGTTAAACGCAAAAGATAAACCGCAAACAAAGTTCTCAGATGTCGCAGGCGCTGATGAGGCTATTGAAGAACTCCGTGAAATAAAGGATTTCCTCGTAGACCCAACCAAGTATCAAAAACTAGGTGCAAAGATTCCTACAGGTGTCTTGTTATACGGGCCACCCGGAACGGGAAAGACTCTCCTTGCTCGAGCTGTAGCAGGCGAGGCAAATGTCCCCTTCTTCTCGATTTCTGGCTCAGATTTCGTTGAGATGTTTGTCGGTGTTGGAGCTGCTCGAGTTCGAGATATGTTCACACAAGCAAAAGCGAGCGCTCCAGCAATCGTCTTTGTCGATGAGATTGATGCAGTAGGTCGCCATCGCGGCGCTGGAATGGGTGGTGGACATGATGAGCGGGAACAAACCCTTAATCAACTTCTTGTGGAAATGGATGGTTTTGAGGCAAATGGTTCAGTGATTTTGATTGCTGCGACCAACCGACCAGACATTCTTGATCCTGCTCTGCTTCGCCCAGGGCGTTTTGATCGTCAGATTCCTATTGATCGCCCAGATCTCAAGGGGCGTGAAGCAATTTTAAAGATACATGCAAGTAATAAACCACTTGCCGATGATGTTGACTTGTTGAGCCTTGCGCGACGTACTCCAGGTTTCACAGGTGCCGATTTAGCAAACGTAGTTAATGAAGCAGCGCTACTTACTGCGCGCAAAAATCTCGAAGTGATTACTAACGAGGCGCTTGGTGAATCAATTGATCGAGTGATAGCTGGGCCACAAAAGGTAAGTCGATTGATGAATGAGAAGGAGCGTCTGATTACCGCCTATCATGAAGGTGGACATGCATTGGTCGCACATGCACTTCCTGATACTGATCCAGTTCAAAAAATCACCATCATGCCTCGAGGTCGCGCCCTCGGTTACACAATGGTCTTACCTGATGAGGATAAATACTCGAAGTCACGAAATCAGATGCTTGATGAACTTGCTTACACACTTGGTGGTCGGGCAGCGGAGGAGCTAATTTTTCACGATCCAACTACAGGCGCTGCGAATGATATTGAAAAAGCTACTGCACTTTCACGTGCGATGGTGATGGAATATGGATTGAGCGAGCGAATCGGAGCGATCAAACTTGGCTCGGCTACAGGGGAACCATTTGTGGGAATGTCCTATGGCCATCAACGGGATTATTCCGAGGAAATCGCCGCTATAGTCGATGAAGAAGTGCGCGACCTAATTGATACTGCTCACCAAGAGGCTTACCAGATTCTCGTGGAAAATAGAGAGATTCTCGATAATCTCGTATTGGAATTGATGGAGAAAGAAACACTTGAGAAAGATGAAGTTGCTCGTGTTTTTGCTCAAGTAAAAGCACGCGCTCCGCGCAAACCATGGACTGGCTCTAAAGAGCGGAAGCCTTCGAAGCAACCACCAGTGGTTTTTGAGAGAGAAAAACGAGATTAGGCCGGGAATATGGATGACATAAGCCCAATTTCTTTTAGTTCACCGCACGAGGGTCGAGCCAATGTGCCATTTGATCAGAAGAGAGCTGAAGCCGCAGTTCGCGAAATTCTCTTAGCGCTTGGTGAGAATCCAGATCGAGATGGTTTGAAAGATACTCCTGCACGAGTAGCCCGTGCTTTTCAGGAGAATTTCGCGGGGCTCTGGATGTCACCCGAAGAGGTCTTAACAACTACTTTCGATGCAGGTCATCGAGAATTGGTCATCGTTCGTGAGATTGAGGTCTATTCACATTGCGAACACCACCTGACTCCTTTTCACGGGGTCGCGCATATCGGCTATATCCCTGGAGAGTCAGGGCGAATCACCGGACTTTCTAAATTGGCGCGCGTGGTGGATCTTTTTGCACGGAGGCCACAAGTGCAAGAGCGATTAACTACACAGATTGCAGATGCATTGGTTGAAATTTTAGAGGTAGCGGGCGCGATTGTAATTATTGATGCAGAACATCTCTGCATGTCGATGCGTGGAGCGAAGAAGCCAAAAGCACGTACTACGACAAGTGCTGTCCGTGGAATTTTGCGCGACCCCACGACGCGAGCTGAAGCGCTAAGCCTAATTTTAGGTTGTTGATATGAACGCTGCGGCGCAGACTCTCGTGATGGGAATCTTGAACGTCACTCCCGATTCATTTGCAGATGGCGGGCGCCATTTCTCAATTGATGATGCAATTGCACACGCCAATCAGATGGTCGCTGAAGGTGTAGATATCATTGATATTGGCGGCGAATCCACTCGGCCAGGTGCGCAACGTGTGACCCCTGAAGAAGAGGCGCAACGAGTGATTCCTGTATTAGAAGAGGTGGTGAACTTAGGAATCCCTATCAGCGTCGACACCACGCGAGCCCACTTGGCGGAGCAAGCGATTGCCAGAGGTGCACAATATATAAATGATGTTAGTGGTGGTCTTGCAGATTCACAGATGGCGAGAGTCATTGCAGAAAGTGGTGTGAAATACATTGCGATGCATTGGCGAGCCCATTCTGCAGAGATGATGAATCATGCGCAGTACGAGGATGTAGTTTCTGACGTCAAAGGCGAGTTGCAGAGTAGAGTCGATTCATTACAAGAATTAGGAGTTTCACAAGGGCAATTGATTATCGATCCTGGTATTGGTTTCTCGAAAGAAGCTGCACAGAACTGGGAGTTACTTCGTGGACTTGCTCAATTAGCAGAATTGGGATTTCCCATTCTTGTCGGCGCTTCTCGAAAGAGATTCTTGGGGGAGCACCTTAAACCCGAAGAGCGCGAGGATGCGAGCATTGCTGTGACATCATTCTGTGCGGCGCAAGGAGTGTGGGCAGTTCGCACCCATTCGGTGCGAGCACATAAAGCGGCGATTGCACAAGTTGCTACGTTGAAAGTAAATTGAAAAGAGTGATCCATGGATAAAGTACTGATTGCAGGGATAAAAGCTAGAGGTTTTCATGGCGTCTTACCAGAGGAGCGCGAATCAGGGCAAGAATTTCTCGTTGATTGCGAATTACACCTAAATTTCACTGCAGCTATCAAAAGCGATGATTTAAGCAAGACGATTAACTATGCGGAAGTCGCGCTACTTATCCGTGAGATTATCGAAGGGCCACCATTCAACTTGATTGAAACTGTTGCGGGACAAATCGGAGATACCTTGCTCAAGCGCTATCGAAAAGTGCAGAAGGTCGTGATCACCGTACATAAACCTCAGGCGCCAATACCAGTTGACTTCCTCGATGTAGCAGTGGTCGTTGAGCGGAAGCGATGAGAGCAGTCATTTCCCTTGGTTCCAATCTTGGCGATCGGCAATGGGCTCTGATGTCAGCCGCAGAGGCGCTCAATGAAGTAGGTGAGGTAGTTGCATTCTCCAGTTTCTTGGAAAGTCGAGCAGTAGGTGGTCCACCGCAACCGGATTACCTCAATGCAGTTCTAATATTAGATACCCAATTAGCACCTGAAGAATTATTACGAGTATGTCAGGCAATTGAGAAGATATTTGGTCGAACGCGCGAAGTCCATTGGGGTCCGCGAACCCTTGATCTCGATCTCATCACGTGCGATGAGCAGATTATCGAGAGTGAGGTGGTCACTTTGCCGCACCCGCGGGCTAGTGAACGCCACTTTGTTTTAGCGCCATGGCTAGAGATTGATAATCAGGCTCACCTTCCTGGCTTGGGATCAGTTGCAGAGCTTTTGGCGAACTTAGCGCGATAGCGCTACCCTGTTCGTGCCTGGTACCCCAAGCGGACTGGAGCTAGAAAATGAAGCATCTAACGGAGTTTGACGAGCAGATTGACGCGCTCGCTTTCGTTCCAACTATGGGCGCACTCCACGATGGACATCTAGCGCTCATCAAAGAGGCCCGAAAATCTAGCCAGAGAGTTTTAGTTAGCGTTTATGTCAATCCCACTCAATTTGAATCTGTCGATGATCTTGCAAAATATCCCAAGACTCTAAGCCGTGACCTTGAATTAGCTGAAAGTGCTGGAGCAGATTATCTCTGGACACCTTCAGTCCACGAGATCTACCCGGAAGGATTAGCGAACGTTCCTCTTATCTCTGCGGGGCCACTTGGCGATCTTTATGAGGGTGTATCTCGTCCACAACATTTCTCAGGGGTGCTCACAGTAATTAACCGTCTTTTTACGATTACTAAACCGCAATGTGCAATCTTTGGTAAAAAGGATTTCCAACAACTCTTTCTGATTCGAAAATTTGCTCAAGAAAAATTTCCCAACATTGAAATTATTGCGGGTCAAACAGTGAGAGATGAAAATGGAATTGCGCTCTCTTCACGTAATTCGCGCTTGAGTCCAGAGGAGATGAAGATTGCACGAGTCTTGCCACGCACACGAGAGCGTGCGCTCGGCGCCGAGACAATCCAGAAGTTGCGCGAAATTCTCCGCGGCGAATTGTCCACGGAGTCTGGCTTCGCCCTTGATTATGCCGAGGTGGTCAACCCTTCAACTTTGCTCCCAGTTTCTGATGATTTCCAAGGAGCAGTTCAAGTCTTGCTCGCAGGGTGGATAGGATCGGTCCGGCTGATAGATAACTTCGCTTTTACAGATAAGGAGCAGAGATGAAACTACTTGCTCCTAAACCTGGGTGGACAATCACCTCAGATGTCATCATCGTGGGGTCCGGTATCGCAGGATTGACCACCGCTCTTCAGATTCGCGCATATGGATATTCAGTCCTTTTAGTGACTAAAGCCCGAGTCGATGAGGGATCTACTAAATGGGCGCAAGGTGGCATTGCAGCCGCACTGGGACCGGGAGATTCTCCAGCAGCGCACGAAGCCGATACATTGAAAGCAGGCGCAGGTCTCTGCGATAAAAAAGCTGTCCATGCGTTGGTTACCGAAGGTCCGGAGGCCGTTGCACGCTTAATTGCCCGTGGCGCTGTTTTCGATCGCGCTGCAACAGGGGAGATTGCGCTTACTCGTGAGGGTGGCCATCTTAAAAATCGAATCCTTCATGCAGGTGGAGATGCCACTGGTGCCGAGATTTCGCGCGCACTTCTCGCTGCTGTAACCGAGGATCCAGGTATCGAAGTAATCGAACATGCACTAGTACTCGATGCATTGAAAAGTAAGTCGGGGCGAGTCTGTGGCGTGACGTTACACGTAATCGGTGAAGGTTCTCGTGACGGAGTAGGTCGGGCTCTTGCTAAAGCGGTAATTCTTGGCACCGGGGGGCTCGGACAAGTTTTTGCGCAAACTACCAACCCATCTGTCTCTACCGGTGATGGAGTGGCTTTAGCGCTTCGTGCTGGTGCTGAGATAGCTGATGTGGAGTTCATACAATTCCATCCAACAGTTCTCTATTTAGGTGCAAAGAGTTCAGGGCAACAACCGTTGATCAGTGAAGCTGTTCGTGGTGAAGGCGCAATTTTACTTAACGCTGCTGGTGAGCAATTTATGAAAGGAATTCATCCGCTGGCTGATCTTGCACCTCGGGATGTCGTTGCCAAGGCAATTATGAGTCAGATGTTGAGTACCGGTGCAGAACATGTGTGGCTCGATGTCAGTAAAGTTCCCAACTTTTCCGAGCGGTTTCCTAATATTTATCAATCATGTATCGCGCATGGAATTAATCCTGAAAGAGATCGGATTCCAGTTGCGCCGGCAGCGCACTATGCCTCAGGCGGAGTTCGCGTTGATTTAGCTGGTCAATCATCAGTCCCTGGCCTTTATGCCTGTGGCGAGACTGCATGCACCGGAGTTCATGGGGCCAATCGCCTCGCCTCTAACTCGCTCCTTGAAGGGTTGGTCTTCGCCGCGCGAATTGCTGATGATATTCATCGCACCTTACGTAATTTAGAGCGCGAAGAACCAGTTGCACACTTGGAATCCGAACCGGAACTTCTCATAGATCCACAGATGCGCACCAATATTTCGTGCGCTATGAGTTTAGGAGCAGGAGTAATTCGTACGAAGGAATCGCTACAGAACACTTCACTTACATTAGAAAAGATTCGCACCCGGAGCAGCAGCAGCAATCCCTGCGTGGAAGCTTGGGAGGCAACCAATCTTTACACCTTGGCAGAGGTGATCGTCGCCTCCGCCCTCATTCGCGAAGAGACGCGTGGTTCACATTGGCGAGAAGATTTTCCTCGTGAGTCCCCATCATGGGTGAAACGAATTATTGAGAGCATGTCTAGTGATGGCGAGCTCTCTCAACGTTTTGAGGAGGTTGATCATGATTGATCGACAGTTATTGATTGAGCGAATCGATGGCGCAATCGCTGAAGATTTTGTGGGCAACCTTGATGTGACGACGGCACCGACCATCTCTTCGACTCAACGTTGTGTGGGTGAATTCCGCACTAGGAAGAGTGGAGTAGTTGCGGGAATAGATATTGCCATTGTCGTACTAGACCGCGTGTGCAAAGGTGGTTTTGAAATTCTTTCGCGAGTCTCAGATGGAAATAGCGTTGGCAAGGATGTCACTGTGTTGAAGGTTGCTGCATATACTCGCGAATTGCTGGTCGCAGAGCGGACAGCGCTAAATTTTCTCTCCCGCCTCTCAGGAATCTCTACTGCAACACATATTTGGGTCGAAGCAGCCTCGGGAACCAAGGCCAAGATTAGAGATACTCGGAAGACCACACCAGGATGGCGAGACTTAGAGAAATATGCAGTGTTGAAAGGTGGCGGCGTAAATCATCGGCTCAATCTCGCGCAAAGCGCTCTAATCAAAGATAATCACATCGCAGCCGTTGGTGGAATTACCTCGGCGGTCAAAGCAATTAAAGATCAATATCCGGACGTTTTGATTGAAGTAGAGATTGATCGTCTTGATCAATTAGAAGAGGCAATCGCAGCAGGTGTCGATGAAGTTCTTCTCGACAACATGACACCAGCGCAATGCCAGCAGGCAGTTGAAATCAATCAGGGACGGGTGAAGCTTGAAGCATCCGGTGGAATTACTTTAGAGACGGTTCGTCAATATGCTCAAACAGGGGTGGATTTTATCGCCGTTGGCGCTATCACTCACTCTGCGCCAATTCTTGATATTGGATTAGATATAAGTGAGGTCAACTAATGTTGCTAACCATCGATGTGGGAAACACAAATACTGTCCTTGGCATCTTTGATAATGATGAGATTTTGCAATCATGGCGAGTGAAGACAGACACTCGCGACACTGCCGATGAGTTATGGATCAAATATCGCTCGCTTGTGGAAGATTATGAGATAGATGGCATCTCACTCTGCTCCACTGTGCCAGCAGTATTGCGTGAGTTAAGGACGATGCTCTCGCGCCACTATGCAAAAATTCCATCAACTATCTTGGAACCAGGTATCAAGACTGGCGTACCACTGCTAGTCGATAATCCAAAAGAAATTGGCTCTGATCGAATTGCGAACACTCTGGCAGCACATACGCTTTTTGGTAATGGTGGCGCAGTAATCGTGGTGGACTTTGGTACTTCTACTAATCTCGATGTGGTCTCTGTGAAAGGCGAGTTCTTAGGTGGCGCGCTCGCTCCGGGAATCGAGATCTCCGTTGATGCGCTTGCATCTCGAGCTGCCCAACTTCGCAAAGTGGAATTAATTAAGCCTCGTACACCGATAGGCAAGAACACAGTCGAGGCTTTGCAATCGGGAACTATCTACGGTTTCGCAGGACAAGTAGATGGGCTAGTCCGTCGTATTAGCGATGAATTAGCGGAGATGAGCAATGGGCAAATCACTGTTGTAGCCACTGGCGGACTTGCCAGCCTTGTCATCGGTGAGTGCGAAACCATCGACTTCCATGAGCCAGATCTCACCCTGATTGGTTTACGACTTGTCCACGAGCGGAACCATTAAGCCGGTACCCTCTACTCATGACCGACGCCCCTGACGCTCCAGAGGTTGATGATCTCCCAGAGCAGATGCAGGTTCGGCGCCAGAAGCGAGATTCCCTTATAGAAAGTGGGATTGAGCCATACCCAGTTGGGGTAGCTCGTACCAGCTCGCTTCAGGCAATTCGCGAGCGATTCGGTCATCTTGAAATCGATGTGAAGAGTGGTGTCGTTGAGAGCGTAACCGGGCGAGTGATCTTCAAGCGCGATACCGGAAAATTAGCCTTTGCCACGCTACGCGAGGGTGATGGAACTGAACTGCAAGCGATGTTCTCACTCGACCAGGTGGGCGCGGAAATTCTTGACCAGTGGAAATCTTTTGTCGATCTCGGTGATCTTGTCAGCGTGACTGGAGAGATTATTACATCGAAGCGAGGAGAACTTTCGGTACTTGCCACAAGTTGGCAGATGGCGGCAAAGGCCCTCCGTCCATTGCCAGTAGAACATAAACTGCTCTCAGAAGAGACGAGAGTTCGACAACGTTATGTCGATTTGATTGTTCGCCCCGAAGCGCGCACCATTGCGCGCCTTCGACCAGCGGTGATGACATCACTTCGCAATTCGTTTGCAGCGCGTGAATTCATCGAAGTTGAGACGCCTATGTTGCAAATCCTTCACGGCGGTGCTGCTGCCCGTCCATTCAAAACTCACATCAACGCTTATGACATGGAGCTCTTCTTGAGAATTGCACCAGAGTTGTATTTGAAACGTTGTTTAGTTGGTGGAATCGAGCGCGTCTTTGAGATTAATCGCAACTTTAGAAATGAAGGTGCAGATTCCAGCCACTCCCCAGAGTTTGCAATGATCGAGTCGTATCAGGCTTATGGTGATTGGCGAGATGGCATGGAGTTGACCTGTGGTTTGGTCCAAGAGGCCGCCCGCGCAATCTCAGGCTCAACAACCGTCAAACATTTCGATGGACGGGAGAGCGATCTTGGTGGGCAGTGGGATGAAGTCTCCCTCTTCGAATCGGTCTCCCAAGCCCTCGGTGAAGAGATTTCTGCAATCACTCCATTTGAGAAACTTGTTGAATTAGCGAAGAAAGTTGGCTTAAGCGTTGATCCCAAGTGGATTCATGGGAAATTAATTGAAGAGCTCTTTCAACATCTAGTTATCAAGACTTTTACTAAACCAACATTTGTCATGGGCTATCCCGTCGATACCTCACCACTAGTCCGTAGCCACCGGGAGATTCCAGGTGTGGTCGAAAAGTGGGATTTATATGTCGATGGCTTTGAATTAGCGACTGGATACTCAGAGTTGGTCGATCCCGTTGTGCAACGTGAGCGATTGGTCGCGCAAGCACAACTTGGGGCTAAGGGCGACCTCGAGGCGATGGTCCTTGATGAAGATTTCTTACGAGCGTTGGAAGTTGGAATGCCACCAACGGCCGGTATGGGAATGGGCGTTGATCGTTTACTTATGGCGCTGACCGGCCTTGGGATTCGCGAGACGATTCTCTTTCCACTCGTAAAGCCAGAGTGATGAAACCATGAATCCGATAATTCGTCCTGCAAAAACTTCTGACATCAAACGTATACGAGAGATGATTGATGAGTATGCGTTACAACGTAGGTTGCTCTCAAAAGAGACGGTCACTCTCTATGAAGATGTTCAAGAATTTACCGTTGCTGAATTAAATGGAGAGGTAGTGGGGTGCGGTGCGCTTCATACTCTCTGGGAGGACCTTGCTGAGGTGCGTACGATGGCAGTTCAGGAGGGGATGAGAAAGCAAGGAATCGGCCACATGATTCTTGATCGAATAATCACGCGCGCAATCGAGATTGGTGTGAAGCGGTTATTCTGCCTCACCTTTGAAACTGATTTCTTTGCTAAGCATGGCTTTACACCTATCGAAGGAACACTAGTAGCTCCTGAGGTCTATCAAGAACTCTTACGTTCTTACGATGAAGGTATCGCTGAGTTCCTCGATCTTGAATCGGTTAAACCCAACACACTTGGTAATACGCGCATGCTGAAAGTTCTCTAACCTCCCTTGATTAGCCAGACGCTCTTTCTTCACGGTGGCAATGAATTCCACTCTGATTCGGCAGAGTTTGATCAACACTTTATTAATGCAATCGGTCAGGCTCGCGTAGGAATATTTCCTGGCGCTAGCACAAGCGTTCGTGATCAAGTAGCGACCGTTGCATTCGCCTCAGGATATTTTGCACTTTATGGAATCGAATTAATCGAAGTAGTTCCAGAAGAATTTAAGAGTGTTGATGCGCTAATTCTTCCTGGCGGTTCACCTCTCAAACTTCTCACCGAATTAACAGCGCATAAGCGGGAGTTGTTTGCCCTCTTTGAACGTGGCGTGATCTACGGCGCGAGCGCAGGAGCGATGGTGCTCGGCTCTGGATTTACCCTTGGCGGCGCGTGGAGCCCAGGGCTCGCGCTGGGGGAGTTTGAAGCCTTAGTGCACTTCCAGGGGCGCTTTCCGGAGCGGGCTGGACTTCTCTATGGGCTCCCTGAGGGGCAGGGCCTAGCAGTAGCGAAATCAGGGGAGATTCTCACCAAATCTAGTGGCGTCGCCGTTCGGGCATAAGTAGCCCCCTTCGGGCGTTATATCGAGATGTAGGAGCCCGGCCTCGCCAATAGGCTTGGGTAGGTTGTGACCGGAGCAGTAGACAGAACAGTAGATAGAAGGAGCATCATGTTTGAGCGTTTTACCGATCGGGCCCGCCGCGTTGTCGTCTTGGCGCAAGAGGAAGCTCGCATGCTCAACCACAATTACATCGGCACTGAGCACATCCTGCTCGGCCTAATCCACGAGGGTGAGGGCGTTGCTGCTAAGGCGATGGAATCTCTCGGTATCTCGCTTGAGGCGGTGCGCGCTCAGGTCGAAGAGATCATCGGTCAAGGGCAGCAAGCGCCAAGTGGACACATCCCATTTACGCCACGGGCCAAAAAAGTTCTTGAACTCTCGCTCCGTGAGGCGCTCCAACTTGGACATAACTACATCGGGACCGAACATATTCTTCTTGGCCTTATCCGCGAGGGTGAAGGCGTTGCCGCGCAAGTGCTTGTAAAGCTCGGCGCTGATCTCAATAGAGTTCGCCAACAAGTAATCCAATTGCTCTCTGGCTATCAAGGTAAAGAGGCAGTGGCTAGTGGTCCGGCCGAGGGAACTCAATCAACCTCGCTCGTACTCGATCAATTCGGACGTAATCTCACTGCAGCAGCGCGTGAAGGAAAACTCGATCCTGTAATAGGACGAGAGCGCGAAATTGAACGTGTGATGCAGATTCTCTCACGACGAACCAAAAATAATCCAGTTCTCATTGGTGAACCTGGCGTTGGTAAGACTGCCGTAGTCGAAGGTTTAGCACAAGCAATCGTGAAGAACCACGTTCCAGAGACGTTGAAAGATAAGCAGCTTTACTCTCTTGATTTGGGCGCACTCGTGGCAGGTAGCCGTTATCGCGGAGACTTTGAAGAGCGCTTGAAGAAGGTTCTCAAAGAGATTCGTACTCGTGGCGACATCATCCTCTTCATCGATGAGATTCATACTCTCGTTGGCGCTGGTGCTGCTGAAGGGGCAATCGATGCAGCAAGCATCTTGAAGCCGATGCTCGCCCGAGGTGAACTCCAAACTATTGGCGCAACTACTCTTGATGAATATCGGAAGCATCTTGAGAAAGATGCCGCTTTGGAACGTCGTTTCCAGCCAATCCAAGTCTCTGAGCCCACAGTTGCTCAGACAATCGAGATTCTCAAAGGACTTCGCGATCGCTACGAAACTCACCACCATGTCTCGATCTCCGATGGTGCGCTCGCCGCTGCAGCAAACCTTGCTGATCGCTATATCTCTGATCGTTTCTTGCCGGATAAGGCGATTGATTTGATTGATGAGGCGGGATCAAGGCTCCGCATTCGTCGGATGACTGCCCCTCCAGATCTTCGTGAATTCGATGATCGAATCGCCAATGTCCGTCGCGAGAAGGAGTCGGCAATCGATGGCCAAGATTTCGAGAAGGCTGCTGCGCTTCGCGATAAAGAGAAGACTTTGATTCTGGAGAAGGTCGAGCGTGAGAAGGCATGGAAAGCCGGCGACCTCGATCAGGTCTCAGTTGTCGATGAAGAGCTCATTGCCGAAGTACTCGCATTCTCCACTGGAATTCCAGTTGTGAAGTTGACTGAAGAAGAGACGGCACGCCTCATCAAGATGGAAGATGAACTACATAAGCGAGTCATCGGCCAAGAGCAAGCAATCAAGGCGCTTTCGCAAGCGATTCGTCGCTCGCGCGCTGGACTTAAAGATCCGAAGCGACCTGGTGGTTCATTTATCTTCGCTGGACCTTCTGGCGTGGGTAAGACTGAGCTATCGCGCACGCTCGCACAGTTCCTCTTTGGTGATGAGAGCGCGCTAATCCAACTTGATATGAGTGAGTATGCAGAGCGCCATACCGTTTCGCGCCTCTTCGGCTCACCTCCTGGATATGTTGGTTATGACGAGGGTGGACAGCTCACCGAGAAGGTGCGACGTCGTCCATTCTCAGTGGTGCTCTTCGATGAAATCGAAAAGGCTCACCCAGATATCTTCAATTCGCTCCTACAAGTACTTGAAGATGGACGGCTCACCGATGCACAGGGTCGCGTCGTTGACTTCAAGAATACGGTCATCATCATGACTACCAACTTGGGAACTCGGGATGCATCGAAGCCAGTAAACCTTGGCTTTGCAAATAGCGGAGATGCGCTCTCATCGTATGATCGGATGCGCGCAAAGGTTACCGATGAATTGAAGTCACACTTCCGCCCTGAATTCCTCAACCGTATCGATGACATCATCGTCTTCCATCAGTTGACGCAGAGCGAGATCATTCAAATCGTCGATCTGATGATCACGGGTGTCGATTCGCGCTTGAAGGATAAGGAGATGGGTATCGAACTCACCCCGGCGGCAAAGCAATTGCTCGCCACCAAGGGATATGACGCGGCGTTTGGCGCTCGTCCACTTCGACGAACTATTCAACGAGAGATTGAAGATGTGCTCTCTGAGAAGATTCTCTTTGGTGAGGTTGGCGCTGGTGAATTGATTCTGATTGATACTGAAGGTGAGGGCGCTGACGCAAAATTCACCTTTAAATCCACTGCAATCTCATCCACTCCAGATACGCCAGAGGATCTCCAAGAAGCGCCGACTAGCTAACGCGCCAAAGCATAGTTACTGCCTCGCTTTTCGATGAGTCCATCATCAAGGAGCGAGGCAATTGCTTTTTCATACTGCGATTGATTGCCCCAGAGTTTTGTTAACTCCTGCCTTTTCACTTCAGGCGCCGCACGGAGTGCGTTCATAATGACGCCTCGACATTGACGATCACTTCCCTGCCATTGCGCACTTGCTCGCTTTTTGACCTCACTTTGTGGGTAGCCCAGTGCGCGCCAGGAGCAGATATCAGCGAGCGGGCAGTGCGAACAGAGCGGTGTTCTCGCTTTACAGATGAGCGCCCCTAGCTCCATCGTTGCTGCAGCCCACCTGCCATCATCGCCAACCGGAATCAGATTTCTTGCTAATTCACGTTCGGAGTTATTGGGCGCATTTGTTGGGGTAGCGATGCCAGACCAAAATCGTGCGTAGAGCCTTCTAATATTGATATCGAGCACGACTTCAGATTCCTTAAATGCAAATGCCCGGATAGCAGCAGCGGTGTATTCACCGATTCCAGGTAGCGCACGTAATTCGTTAAGGGATGCGGGGACTTCGCCGCTGTGATCGGTAACAATCACTTGAGCACATTGATGTAATCGCTTCGCCCTTCTTGGATAGCCCAATCGACCCCACTCGCGGAGGGCATCGGTTAGCGAAGCAGCAGCGAGATCTCCTGGCGTGGGCCAGAGCTCCATCCAGCGGTGCCACTGTGGAAGAACTCGTTGCACTGGAGTTTGTTGCAACATAATTTCACTAACCAAAACCCCCCATGGAGAGGTGTTCCGCCAAGGAAGAGCACGTTTATTCTCCTGATACCAATCAAGAACCTGCTCCATTGAGATTACTTCTTAGCGTTAGGGAGAAGTTTGACCTTTTCCAGCGCTTGATCGAGGCGATGAACCTCGACGATATCCATACCTGAGACTTTGACTTCACTGCCAGCAGGAAGAATCGCCTTTTTAAAGCCGAGTCGAAATGCCTCTTGAGCGCGTTGCTGCAAACCATTAACCCGGCGAATCTCACCTGCTAAACCAACTTCCCCTATTGCGATCAGATCTGAAGGAAGAGCAAGGTTGACCGCTGCAGATGCAACAGCAAGCGCTAGCGCCAGATCTACTGATGGCTCAACAAGTTTCATGCCGCCAACCGTTGCTACATAAATATCGCGCCCTGCAAGATTGACTCCACTTCGCAATTCAAGAACGGCAAGTGTCATCGCACATCGGGCTGAATCAAGACCACTTGTGACCCGCCTGGCATTTCCATAATCGCGATCTTTCTCAGCGCCCACGAGAGCTTGAATTTCAGCGACTAATGCGCGCCTACCCTCTAGAGCGACAGTGAGACAGGTGCCTGGGACTGGTTGCGCATGGCGAGTAGTGAATAAACCAGTGGGATCGGCGACGCCAGTTATGCCGCCATCATGAAGATCAAAGCAACCCACTTCATCGGTGGCACCAAAACGATTCTTCACGGCGCGAATGAGACGTAACCGCGAATGGCGATCACCTTCGAAGTTGAGCACGACATCGACGAGATGTTCGAGTAGACGAGGCCCGGCAATCGAACCATCTTTGGTGACATGGCCGACGAGAATTACCGTGATGCCGCGCTCTTTTGCAATCCGAATTGCAGTGTTAGCGACTTCTCGAACCTGAGTCATGCTCCCTGGTGCGCTATCAAGGGCGCTACTTGCAATCGTTTGAATCGAATCAATAATCAATAGATCAGGTTTGACTCGATCTACATGAGAAATTAAAGCGCTCAAATCAGTTTCGGCAGCTAACCAGAGGGATGGATCAATCGCTTTCAAACGTTCGGCGCGTAGGCGAACTTGTGCCGCAGACTCTTCGCCGGTGAGATAGAGGCTCGTTAATCCATTCCGCGCGCTCTCGGCAGCGACTGTAAGTAAGAGCGTTGATTTTCCGACGCCAGGTTCACCTGCGAGTAGAAGTACGCCTCCAGGAACCAATCCGCCACCCAAGGTGCGATCAAGTTCAGCGACGCCACTGGAGCGCGATTGTGCGGCGGCAAGACTTATCTCACCAATGGGAGTTGCAGGGGCTGCGACCACTCCCGGCACTAAAGAAATTTTTCGTGGCGTTAACGCACCGCTATCTTCAACGCTGCCCCATGCCTGACATTCACCGCATCTGCCCACCCATTTGGTTGTGCTCCATCCACACTCGGAGCAGCGAAATGGATCGCGCGCAGGTGCCTTTGCCATAGCGCCCAGCCTATATCTACTTCATAATTTTAGGGTGAGCAGTCAACTGACAGTGCTATTTGTCTGCGTACATAATGCGGGTCGATCGCAGATGGCAGCAGGGTTTATGCAATCACTTTCTGGGGGAAAAGTGCGAGTTCTTTCGGCAGGATCAGCGCCAAAAGATTCCATTAACCCGATAGCTGTAGAGGTGATGTCTGAAGTTGGTATCGATATTGCAAATAACCAACCCAAGGTACTCAGCGCTGAGGCAGTTCAAGATTCCGATGTAGTGATCACGATGGGGTGCGGTGATACCTGCCCCTTCTATCCGGGAAAGCGATATGAAGATTGGGTGCTCGAGGATCCTGCCGGCAAAGCTCTTGAGACAGTTCGCCAGATACGCGATCAGATAAAGTCAAGAGTAGAGAATTTACTCGCAGAAATTATTTAGACTTCTCCGCAGCCAACGTTGCAGGATGAATCTGAAGTAGTGGCAGCAACTTCGGTGAGGCTAGGCGACGAGCCTCCATGCGAGCATCACAAATCTCTTTGAGAATCGTGTAAGCCTTGGTTCCCATCAGCTTTATCAACTCGTAAGCATTAGAGAGATAAACCGGCTCTTTTCCAATATGTGCTTCAGTGTTGCTGGTGCAATACCAATCGAATTCGACGCCACCTGGGCCCCAACTGCGCCGCTCATATTCACCAATAAGAGTGACGCGACGCTCTTCATCATCTCCTAGATCGACTTTTTCAAAAGAGCGACGAATCGGAAGTTGCCAACAGACATCGGGCTTAGTCTCGGCAAAGTGCACATCTTCACGAATCGCTAAGTGGTGCAGAACGCAACCCATCTGTCCAGTAAAACCTGGAGCTTCATATCCTTTGCGATTGAGAAAGATACAACCATTTTCGATATTACGAGTCTTACGTTCGTCATCTTCATCAACTTCACTGACGTTGAGCTTTCCGCCCTTGCGCTTTGGTTGTGCCTGGTCAAAAAACTGCCACTCGCTTCGCTTTAACTTCGCGGCGTATTTCAAAACGCGTTGCTCATCTTCTTTATCGGAGTACATCGCACCTTCGGAGCAACATCCATCATGTGGTGTTTGTGCGTAAATGCCTTGGCAACCATTGCCATAGATACAACTCCAACTTGAGGTAAGCCATGTGATATCGCAACGAAAGTGATCAAGGCCATCAGGGTCGGCAGGGTCAACAAACTCAACCCATTCACGGGGAAAATCAGGCTTTATCTCAGGCACAAGGAAGTACAATAGAGGTATCTGACGCTAGGCTTTAACACATGGGTTCGATAGCAATCATCGGCGCAGGTGCGATGGGCGAGGCAATCGTCGCAGGCATGGTGAAGGCTGGCCATAACCCTGGCGATATCGGCATCATCGAGAAGCGAAGTGAACGAGCAGATGAACTTGTCTCTCGATATGGCGTGGTGAAATTGGCGGATTTAGCCGACGTTATGACCTGCTTTCTCGTAGTCAAACCCAATGACCTTGCCAGCACCCTTGCAAGCTACGGCTCACAATTACCTCCGCAAGCGCTAGTGATCTCCATCATCGCAGGTAAACCAACAACGCTCATCGAATCGATGATTCCAAATCCCGTGGTCCGGGTGATGCCAAATACGCCTGCACTCGTTGGCGCTGGCATGGCAGCAATCTCATCTGGTTCGCGCACCACCAGCGCTGACTTAGATCGGGTGGAACAACTCCTGGCAGGAACTGGAAAAGTAATTCGAGTCGATGAGCCCCTTCAAGATGCCGTGACAGCAGTGAGCGGATCTGGTCCGGCATATTTCTTTCGCATCGTCGAGGCGATGACTGCAGCTGGAATGGAATTAGGGCTAAGCAAAGAGGTAGCCACCGAGTTGACGATTCAGACATTGATTGGCGCAGGGCAGATGCTCGCACAATCGGGAGCCGATGCAGGAACGCTACGAGCCAACGTCACAAGTCCAAATGGAACAACTGCAGCAGCGTTAACAACGCTCAACGAGGGCGGATTGCAAGAGTTATTTTCTAAGGCGTTGAAAGCTGCGCGAGATAGATCGCGTGAACTTGCAGAAGGATGAAAATCAAGTCCAAGATTGCAAAAACAGCGCTACTCTCACTGCTCATTTCGACAGGTACGTTCTCGATTCCTTCTGTTTACGCAGTTCAAAAACTTCCACTCCTTGATCTCAGCACTAGTTTTCAAATTTCCGATGCGAGCGAAATTATTGGATTCTCTCGAAATAAAGAGAATTGGGTCATCGCCGGAATTGATGGCGATGAGAAAAGTTGGGTAGCGCAGTACACCGAAAAAGGTGAGCAACTCTGGCGTATTTTTCCCATAATTGAAGGAGGCGGTGGTGCGGGATTTATAACCGCGCTCGCCGTAGATGGAGAGGGCGTTGTAGTGGCAGGCGTTTCACAGAATCAATTATCAATAACTAGGAACATTCAGGCAGAGCCAACTCCCTCTCCGACAGAGACTTCAGCACCTCCAACTGCTGCACCCAGTCCATCAGCCAGCCCATCACCCAGCCCATCACCAGCTCGGACTGTGCCCCTAGTCAATCCTGACAATGTAATTCCAGAAACGAGCGAACCGTTACGAGAGAATATCAAGAATATCTTTCTTACTCGAATCGATAACTCTGGAAAGTTAATAAACGCTTTTAATACAGAGAACTCACGAGATTTTATTCCGATTTCAATTGCAACTTCAATTTCAACAAAGAGCACTAATTACTTTGTTGTGGGAAATGAATCGAGCGCTGCTAATGAAAGCCGCGGTGGGCTTTATCTTTTCAAGTCGGATGGCTCGGCAAATCCATTCACTTTTGGCAGTAAAAAAACCTCTTTCAAGAGGGTCGTTGTCAATTCGGCGAGCACGATTACAGTTGTGGGAAGTAGCGCAGAGACCCTTGCCGGTCGAGCTGTGGCAGGAAAAGTTGATGGAGTGATTCTGACGATTTCACAATCAAATGGTGCGCTCACCAAAGTCCTTCGCAGCAGCGGCAAAGGCGCAACCCGTAGTTGGGATTTCGCAAGTGGCAACCTCTTGGTTTCCGGAACATCTCGCAGTGGATCTCTCCGAGAGGGAGTAGTCACTTCATTCTCGACCAAAGGAGCAGTCTCGTGGACTACGAGATTCCCAAATACCATTCAGGCTTTAGCTAATGGAAAGTGCATCGCAGTAGAGAGCACCACATCAGAGGTACGTGTATACATGGTGGACTCAAAGGGGAAGCAATCAAAGGGCGCTCGGATTCCGAGCCAAGACTTGATCGCGCTGGGAACTACTCTTGCTAAGGGGTGCGCCATACTCACTGCGACGCCCGCCGGCGAATTTCGGGTGTCTTTCCGATAACTAATTCTGGGGTACCCTTCACCCTGTACGTGATGAAGACTATTAACGGGAGCGTGACGTGGGTTCAGTAGTAAAAAAGCGCCGGAAGCGTATGGCGAAGAAGAAGCATAAGAAACTTCTGAAGAAGACCCGCATTCAGCGACGCAACGCGAAGTAAA
>Ga0208048_1000207_pt1 | contig 31005 bp, 24 predicted proteins | sample Malawi_45m_30L_FD_184163 | JGI IMG/M metagenome (GOLD analysis project Ga0208048, IMG submission 184163) | Freshwater microbial communities from Lake Malawi, Central Region, Malawi to study Microbial Dark Matter (Phase II) - Malawi_45m_30L... | ecosystem: Environmental > Aquatic > Freshwater >...
GTGCGAAAAAGCCTGAAAAATCTCGGAAAATCAAGCGAGTTCGCCCAAGCGCTACGTGACCATGGCCGACCCCCACTCCAACTTGGCGCAGAACCCACCATCTCTACCTATCACTCCTATGCCTATCGAATAGTCAGAGAACACTCGCTCCGTTTGGGAATAGAGCCACCGGATCAGATGCTTGGTAGCGCTGCTGCATGGCAGCAAGTTGAACGGATTGTCCGTGAGTACGAAGGCGAGATGGATCGGATTGATCGTAAGCCAAGCACCGTAGCGACCAACCTCCTCAAACTGGTCAGTCAACTTCAAGAACATGAGGTAGAACCAGAGGCGCTATCCGAGATCGCCGAAGAGGTGGCGCGGATGCTCTCGGGCAAAGTCCCCGACAACAATCGACAGAAGAATGATCCTGGAGATCCGATAGTTGCCGTTCAGATGGCCCGCGCACAATTGATTCCGCTGATTAAGAGCGTTCTTGAAATCCGATATAAATATGGACAGCTCACCCATGACGATCAAATGTCCATGGCAGCTGCTGTTGCAAGCGCTAACCTTGATATCGGTGAGGCCGAGCGCGCTAAATTTTCAGTAGTACTTCTTGACGAGTACCAGGACACCTCGCCATCTCAGCTCCGCTTGATGCAAAGTCTCTTTGGCGACGGCCATTCGATAACTGCCGTAGGCGATCCCAATCAAGCAATTTACGCATGGCGCGGGGCTTCAAGCGACAGCATGACCTCCTTCCCACTTGATTTTCCCGATTCGACCGGGGAGCTAGCGCGAATTTTCACGCTATCAATGAGTTGGCGAAATGATCGATCAATCCTGGATTTGGCCAACAGGTTTTCTGCACCGCTGCGCGAAGCCAATACTTTTCTTCCTAAATTAGAGGCGCGCGCTCAAGCAGGAGCAGGCGAGGTGATTGCCGCGCTATTTAATGACATCAGAGGCGAAGCTGCCGGAATAGGTGATTTCTTAGCCCAATACTGGTCTGCCAATTCGAGCGAGGAGTTAGGCAGAAAATCATCGGCAATCCTTGTCCGTAAGAAGAGTCAGATCCCTGAGATAGAGATGGCGCTTCGAGAGCGTGGCATTCCCGTGGAGGTCGTCGGAATCGATGGCTTAATTCACGTCCCTGAGGTAGCCGAGATTCGAGCCGCATTGACTGTCTTAGTAGATCACGAAGCGGGAACTTCGCTGATCAAGTTGATGAGTGGTGGCTTCTGGCGAGTAGCGATTCGGGATATGGCCACTCTTGCGTCGATTGCTAAAAGAAGAGATGGCGAAGATAAGGAACATAATCGAGGTAACTTCATTAATTCTGTTCTTGAAGATACAAATATCGAAGAAGATGATTTAGCTAAATCATCAATCATTGAGACTCTCGATGAAATCGAGAACTTAGAGATACACGATCAGAAACTTTTTACTCCTGCGGGGTTAGCTCGACTTACACAACTCTCTCGAATATTGCGCTCCCTGCGTAAGCGCATTCATCTTCCCATTCCCGACTTGATTTACTTTGTCGAGCGAGAATTGATGCTGGGCGTCGATGTCGAGATGACTGCGCACCGGCGTCGTTATTTAGATCGTTTCATGGATGAAGCGGCGAGTTTCTATGCGCAAGGCGGCTCGCTTCGTGCATTTCTCACTTGGATGGATATCGCGGAGAAGGAGGAGCGTGGGCTGCGAATGTCCGGAGTAGAGGTCCGCTCTGATGTCGTTCAAATTCTCACTATTCACGGGGCTAAAGGGGGCGAGTGGGATCTCATCGTGATTCCTGGATTAACCACCGAAGGGTCAAATCCGAAAAATAGAGCGGAAAACTGGCTCACTGATATTGAGGTCTTGCCTTTCCTGCTTCGAAAAGATAGTCGACGTTTCCTCACCTTTGATCCGACCGGGGATAACACCTTTAACGATGTGAAAGAAAGCATCAAAAGCTTCTCTGATCGGTGCAAGGAGGAGAAAGCTGCTGAAGATCGGCGACTTATGTACGTTGCCGCCACTAGAGCGCGGGAAATTCTTTATGTGAGCACATCTTGGTGGCGAACTGCGAGTGATTTCCAAGAACCCAATGAGTATTTCAAAGATACCTGTCTTCACATCGCTTCCTCCGGCGGCCATCTCATTGGCGATTTAGATGTAAGGCCAGATCCGGCGGAGAAGAATCCAATGAAGGAGAATATGCGAAGTGCAGCATGGCCTGAAGATCCACTGGGTGAGCGCCGCGCTGCTTTTAATTGGGTCCGTTCAGAGATCGAATCACTCACTTCTCCCAATAACAAATCTTTACTTGCAGAGAAAATTGAGCTGATTGAAAAGCGGGGCGGTAATCCACTCTTCTCAGCAGCCCAACTGGTTATTAAAGAGGTCTCGGAGGAGAGGCAGGGTGATGTGGTGTATCTACCACGCCATCTTTCAGTCTCTGGCTTGATGACCTTTGCGAAAGCTCCCGAGGAATATGCAGCGCGAGTACGTCGCCCACTTCCCTTCAAGCCCGATCCAATTGCGCGCCGCGGAACGGCATTTCACACCTGGTTAGAAGAGCGATTTGCACTGGCGATTCCACTCATTGGTGACGATGAGATGCCAGGGGCAGCTGATGAGGGCGCGCTCGACGATAGCGCCCTCGAGAAATTAAAAGAGAAGTGGCTCCGTAGCGAATGGGCAGCGCGTACTCCGCACCTGGTGGAGGTGCCCTTTGAACGGAGTATCGACGGCACCATTATTCGCGGGCGAATGGATGCGGTCTACCAGAGCGAGGATGGCACTTTTGATGTGGTGGATTGGAAGACAGGTTCAGCGAAGAGTGGCGATGAATTAGCCAATGCAGCGATTCAACTCGCTGTCTATCGCCTTGCCTGGGCCGAAATAGCTGGTGTGCCATTGGATCAAGTGCGAGCGGCATTCCACTATGTAGGTTCAGAAGAGACGGTCCGGCCAAGTGATCTACTCGATCACGCAGGGCTCCTCACCATCATTCGAAAGGTGCCAACTCAATCCCTAGCGGTAGGTGATCGCTGACCATATGTGTCGGTGGTTCAAAGTCGATCTTTCCACGATTCACTAGCTCTGAACTTGATAGGAGTATGTGATCGAATTGTAAGCGCGCCCCCCACGAGGGATAAGTGAACTCTTGGGCTGCTGAGCGCCACTTCATAATTTTTTCTGGAAACTTTCCCGGCAGATTTAAATCACCCATCAGAATTTTCTCTCCAGGGAGAGTTTTTGCCCAACGAAGAATCTTCCGCAATTGGTAGACATTCATACCGGGAACGAATGAGAGATGAGTATTGATGACAGTCACGCCATTTTCTAAATACACCGCATGCGCAACTCGTGGTTCGTCATGGATGTAAATCACTTTCATATTTGGTCGCGATTTATCAGGGAGCTTCTCTGGGATTGCAAGCGGTGCACCAACCTTGGATCGTCCAAGCTCCAAGCGAAACTCGTGGCGAATGGGAATTCGCGAAACAATGCCATTCCCGTAGTAACACTCTCTGCTCGTTTCACTAGAGACATCACTGGAATACTTTCGCCATTTCTCACCAGGGGTTCCGATAATTGCGTAAGCACGGGATATATACGGCGCACTCATTGCTTCAGCGATAAGTTCGGCTTGATCAGCGAAGTGCGAGCGCTCTTGAAAGTAATCAACCTCTTGAATAGCCAGCAGGTCCACATCAAGTTGTGCGGCGCGCTCTGCTAGTCGCTCGTTATGGATCACCCCTTCAGGTAGCGCCATTCCGTGGAGTATGTTCCAGGTCGCGATCTTCACTTGTGAACGGTAGAGGCAAATTAGATAGGCTCGCCACTTATGAGCCTGGCGTTGATGAATCTCTCCCTGGCCCGCGCCCATCTCGATCGCGCGGCTCACTTGCGCACCGATGAGAAGGCCCTAGATGCGCTATTCGCTACTGGGAAGATTTTCCAGGTAAACAAAGGAAAATTTCACTTCACTGATTCCATTCAATGGCTCTCCGCCAGTGATGTGCCAGTGGGTGATCGGTATTTCTTAGGTCTTGATGAATGTGGAACTGGCTACTTTGCCATCAACGCTCCATTTGCAGAAGATGCAGAGGATTTGCTTACGCTTCGTGAGGCAGGATTGATTGCAACAGAGATAGAAACAGGCGCAGCAGTCCACGCTGTGGCGCTAGCAAATTGGCATGATACTCACACTCATTGCGCTCGATGTGGCGCGGATACTTATAGCGCGCTAGGTGGTTCTGTTCGCAAGTGTCGAAACGATGAGAGTGAGCACTATCCTCGAACAGATAGCGCTGTGATTGTGCTTGTCCGTGATGGCGATAATCGAATTCTGCTTGGTCGTCAGAAAGTTTGGCCACCAAAGCGTTACTCCAACTTTGCTGGATTCCTCGAACCAGGAGAGTCATTAGAGGCTTGTATTAAACGTGAGGTTCTTGAAGAGGCGGGGGTGCGAATTAATCAGATCGAGTATCTGGGTTCGCAGGCGTGGCCATTTCCCGCATCAATCATGTTGGCATTTACTGGAGTTGTAGAGAATCCTCATGATGCTCAGGCAGATGGCGAAGAGATCGAAGATCTACGTTGGTACAGCAAGGAATCCTTCACTGCAGATTTGAAGAGTGGCGAATTACTCATCCCTCCAGGAATCAGTATCGCGCGGAGGATGCTCGAAGCGTGGTACGGAGGATCGATAGATTTCCCTGAAGCGTGGCGTTAGTCGATGAGCGATAAGTTCCTCGCGGATTTAGATGATGAACAACGCTTGGCAGCGAGCGCCATTCGTGGACCGGTCCTCATCGTTGCAGGAGCGGGTACTGGCAAAACTCGAACAATTTCCCATCGAATCGCACATGCGCTGGAAAATGGCGTCACAGAACCATCGCGCACCCTTGCGCTCACTTTTACCGCGCGTGCAGCAGCTGAATTACGGTTGCGGTTAGCGACACTTGGATTTCCCGGCGTACAGGCCCATACCTTTCATAGTTCAGCCTGGCGCCAGTTGCAGTTCTTCTGGAATGAGGCCATTGGCGGCAAGCCCTTTCGGATTCTCTCTCAAAGAAGCGACGCTATTGCAGCGGCGTTATCGACCATTGGGCGAAGTCGAAGTGGAGTGAATATTCGTGACATAGCTACCGAAATCGAATGGGCTAAAGGTCAAGAGATCGCACCGGAAGATTACTCACGAAATGCTCAGGAACATTTTCGCGTTGCGCCACAAGGTTTGACCTTCCAAGAAATTGCGGAAGTTTATCGAAGTTACGATTCCAGCAAACATGAAGAAGGACTCTTGGATTTTGAGGATATCTTGCTACTTCTTGTCGGCATACTGGAGGAGCAGAGTTCGATTATCGATAGAGTTCGCTCGCAATACCGATATTTCACCGTCGATGAATATCAAGATGTTTCGCCGCTTCAAGAGCGCTTACTTAACTTGTGGTTGGGAGGTCGAAAGGAAATCTGTGTTGTGGGTGACCCAGATCAATCAATCTTCTCGTTCGCTGGCTCCAGTAATCAGTATCTCTTAGGCTTCACGAAGCGATATCCCGAAGCACAGGTTTTTAGATTAGATCGGAATTATCGTTCTACTTCGCAGATAGTCAACGTAGCAAATAAAGTAATGGATCGAAATCTCGTTTCAGTTCGTGGAAAAGGCGAGATGAATGTCCGGCTCACCTCTCATAGCAATGAAGAGGTAGAGAGCGAGAAGGTAGTAGTCCGAATCACTGAACTCATTAAATCCGGAGTCGACTCCCGCGATATTGCCGTCCTCTTCCGAAGGAACGATCAGCTTCAGGACTTCGCACAGATCCTGATTTCTACCGGTATTCCAGTAAATATCGTGGGCACTAATCAAGGACAACGCCCCTTCTTCTATGACGGAAAAATCAAAGAGGCGATTCGGTTAATCCGTGGAGCAGCAATCGCAAACGAAAGTTCACTAGCGGGAATCGACCTTGTCAATCAAGTAATTGCGACTCTCTCTTCAATTGGGTGGCATCCTGATCGAGCTGCCGGTGATGATGCACGGTTGCGCCTTTTAGAGTTTGTTGCTGAGGTGCAAGAGCAATTACCAGCTGCGAGCTTGCGAGATCTCATCAACGAATTTGATGAACGTGAACGGAGCAATGTCGAACCTGAGGTAATTGGTGTGGTTCTGACCTCAATTCACTCAGCGAAAGGTTTGGAGTGGAGCCACGTATTCATTCCTCGACTACGCGAGGGGGTCTTGCCTATCTCGCATGCGCTTGCCTCAGATGAGTTACTTGATGAAGAACGGCGCTTGTTCTATGTTGCCCTTACGCGCGCAAAAGATTCGCTCTCGCTCTCTTTTGCCGGTGGAGACTCATCGCGCTTCTTGAGCCTTCTGCCAACCCTCAATTCTGATTAACTTTATTCCTCATTTACCTCAGATGAAAGCCAGGCTATCGCTCAATCTTCGGGAATAAAGCCAAGTTGTTGTCGGAAGCCCAACGCATCCCACGCATCAAATCCTGAGACCACAATCCCATCACGAATGGTATCGATGCTTACCCCATCAACATCAACGGTGCGACCAGTGGGAGCATGACCGAGAAACTCACCATCGTGCGTTCCGGTAAGGCGCCAGCGCGTTACTACTCGTTCGCCTTCAGCAATGATTTCTTTGACATGAAAATGTAAATCAGAGAAACCAGCGTGCCATTTGCGCCACTGAACCTTGAAGCTCTCTCGACCTACGCCAAATTTTGGGTCATTTCCCGCTGCATCCTCAGCAACGAGGCGGTCAATTGCAGCCTCGCTCTTCTGATTCCAGATCTCCTCAAAAAACGTTGCTGCAGCAGCCTTATTTGCTGCCTCTACTTCGCCCTTCGCACCGCTCATCGCGCACCCTCCTCGGTGATTGATTGATTGAGTTACCTTAACAATCTGGAACAATCTGGAACAATCTGGAACAATCTTGATTAATCTTAATCACGACTGATTAATCTGGCTCTGGATTGAACCAGTAATAAATTCCTTGACTGTGGCATGGAATGCCTCCGGTTCATCACCACGAATTGAGTGGCTACTATTTTCAAAGATTTTCAGATGCGAACCAGGAATGAGTGCACGGATCTCTTCAGAGAATTCTGGGGCACAAATCCAATCATGTCGTCCAGCAAGGATCAGAGTGGGAGCAGTGATTCTTCCTAACTCGGGTCGCAAATCAAAGGTGCGAAGGAAACCACCTGGAGCGAAGGCGTGATTGAGCGCTTTGGGGGAGAGAATCGTTCGCGCAAGTGACTCCTCATTCTTGGTTCGTTTACTCTCATCAAAAGTTGTCGAGTAGAGTCCCCAAGTTTTGCGGAAGTAATTTCGTAGCGCCTCTTCAGTGGTGAGCTCTCCAGCCCAAAGTTGTCGCGTTATCTCTTTCTCTTCATCGCTTCCACGTTCGGCGACGATTTCTTGTGCGCGTTCATTTAAACCGCTATGCGCTGCTGTGACTATGAGAAGTAACTTTGCGACTGACTTCGGGTAACGAGCGGCATGTGCCATAGCAACCATTCCACCGTAACTGGTTCCAACGCTGACAATCTTCTCTACCCCAAGATGCTTTCTTAGCGCTTCTAGATCTTCAACATTTTCATCGAGGGTGTGTTTACTGATATCACCTCTGGCCGAGCGACCTTGTCCGCGATGGTCCCAGTAGACAACTTGTGCATACTCACCCAGTGGATCCATGCCCGGACGCATGATGGAATGTTCAGCTCCAGGTCCACCATGGGATACGAATGCAACCGGTTTCTCGCGCACGGTAGCACCATCGATTTCCAAGGCGGCCCCATGAACATCGAAGAAGATTTCGGTATCTCGGATCTTGGCCAACATAGTTTTCAAGCCTAATCGCGAGCCTGGGATTTAAAGGCGCTCAGAGCCTTGATTTTTATTGAGTTGCCTCGAGGCGGGGCCAACCCGTACCCTCTACCTAGCACCTACAGAGGTAGGTACTTCTGAGCGAAAAAGTCGAAAGGGGTAAGTCACTGTGGCACTAGTACTTGCTACCACTACTCGAAGCGCCGGTTGGCGCCCTTCGAGCGACTTTGCACGCTCTTATTCAACCTACGCCACAGGTAATCCAAAGCATTTTGGATCCGGTGGCACCCGGGAGATCGCAGGCTAAGCCTCGAAGCTCTCCGGGGGCCCCGAATCCACAAGGATTCACGGGCCCTTTCTCTTTTTCTAAAAGAAAAAAGAGAAGACACAGAGCGCGGATGGTCCGTAGCTAGGTGAGCATCATGAGTTGAGGGAAGGTGAAGAGCAATGACGGTTCTATTTCACGAACTGTTGGTTCCAGGTTGGGCAGATACAAAGATTGGCGTTTACGAGCTAACTCGCAATGAGAATTCGGGTTACAAGGAGGATGAGGGTTTTGGACTTCCATGTCACTCAGTTGACCCTGAGCTCTTCTTCTCCGAGTCACAAGAGATGCTCGAGACCGCGAAGGATCTCTGTACCGCATGTCCGATGCGCGCACGCTGTTTAGAGGGTGCGTTATCCAGGCAAGAACCGTGGGGAGTTTGGGGTGGTGAGATTTTCGATAACGGAGTTGTTGTGCAGGCAAAGCGCCAACCCGGTCGCCCACGTACCGCTGCGTAGATCTACAGAGCGAGATAGAGCAAGAGAGAGTTCGTGCTTAACGGAATTAGAGGCGAGCAGAACTTGTAGCAGGAGCGATCTCCGGTAACCAGGAGATCGCTTCAGCTAAGAATTTTCCTTCAGCACCTAATTGGCAAAAGATTCCGGTGGTACCAAGTGTGACCCGATGAATCAACATGTACTCAGGTGGAAGATTGAGTTGGAAACCGATTTTCGCAGTGGGATTACGTGGATCGCCAACGCGTGCGCTCTGCAGACGTAACCAATCGCGGGTGTATTTGAAGGTCTCAGTCCGTAGCGGCTCTACCAGTGGCAAGAGGTAATCCAGTACTAGCTGCGGATCAACATCGACCTCGGGAAGTATGAAGCCATCGCGCTTAAAACCTCGGTAGAGCGCCTGCGCATTTCCATCGAGGGCATTCTTCAACAGACGCTTGAACGGCTCCGGGAAGCCATTTGGTAATCGATTACATGCACCGAAATCGAGCACCCCTAAGCGACCATCTTCGAGCAATCGGAAATTACCGGGATGTGGATCGGCATGGAGCAAACCAACGCGTGTGGGTGCAGTGAAATGGAACCGTGCAAGTTTGATCCCAGCAGCATCGCGCTGCTCCTTCGTTCCTTTACTGATGATCTTTGAGAGTGGAGTTCCCTCTAACCATTCGCTCACAAGCACTTTATCTGACGCTGCGACAACTTTTGGAATCGCAATATCAGGATCGCCGTCGAACTCAGCAGCGCAAAGTCGCTGTGCCTCAGCTTCGTATTTGTAATCTACTTCTTCGATAATGCGTGCCCGCAACTCTTCGAGTAATGGACCCATCTCAAGCCCAGGCATGAAGAGTTGGAAGATCTTTGCAAAACGTTGGATCTGATTGAGGTCAGAGATGAGCGCCTCTGCGGCCCCTGGGTATTGCACCTTTACTGCAACGTGGCGACCATCTTTCCAAATCGCACGATGCACTTGTCCGATTGATGCAGAGGCAGATGGTTTGTCATTGAACTCTGCGAAGTTATCTCGCCAATCCTCACCCAATCGCTCTGCCAAGACGCGATGTACCACGCGCGCAGGTAGTGGCGGAGCAGCCTCTTGTAACTTGGTGAGAGTTTCGCGATAAGGCGCCGCAAATTCTTCGGGGAGCGCTGCTTCAAAGACCGAGAGCGCTTGCCCAAACTTCATCGCGCCACCTTTTAACTCGCCAAGAACACGGAAGACCTGTTCGGCAGTTTTGGCTTGCATCTCTTTGGAGACCAACTCGCCCGATTGACCGATCATCTGTCGACCAAAACCAACTGCGCTTCGTCCCATCGCCGAGAGCGGAATCGATGCAATTTTCGCGCTCCGAGCGACGCCACCAGTGGTCAGAGAATCTCGATCGAGCGCTCCAGGTTTGGTGGAGTTGCTCGATGTGGAGTTACTGGAGGGCTTGGCCATGCCCATAATTCTTCTGGTTTCTCCTAGCCCACGCGAGTTGAAAGCGAGCGCCCCCAATGACAGGAACACTCTGGGTGGAAGTTCTGTTGAAAGCCTCCGCCACTGTTTTGCGCTGGAAAACGCCTACTGCTCACATCTTCATAAGGGACCGTCAGGGTATGAGCGATCACTTCGTGAGGAATTTCACCTCGCGCGATACGAATAAGCAGTCGCCCTAATAGCGCTGAAGTGAAATAGGCATCTTCGAGTAAGACCCTCTCATCTCGTTGGAGAAAGAGCGCCGTGGCCATCTTCTGCCAATTCTCGTCACGATCACTGAGATGTAATTCAATACAGTGAAAACATGGCGTTTGCCCAGGGATTACAAATGGTCCTATGTGAGCGCTAGATGCAGTGGCGATGGCTACGACGTGTTCGATGCCTGCAGCCATCAATTCCGCGAGTAGCTCTGGTTTTGGATAAGCAGTAAGTATCACAACTGTGCGCATATTGATTTTTGAGCCAGTCCTTTGAGGAAAATTTTCACGATTCCCGTTATTAATCAGATCGCGCTTTTGTTCATCGAGTACATCACTTGCAAATCGACCAACATCATTAAGTCTGAAGTATTGGCCGCGCACATCAGAGAAGTTGATAATCGTATTCTCCAAAGTTCGCACCGATATTCCATGGTGGAGCAAGAGTGCCGCAAGGGCGATGCCGACCTCATTGAGATCGCTAATCACATATTCAATCGGGAATACTTCATCGTAGGTTTGTTCAATAAGTTCATATTCATCTAATGTTGAGATTATCTCCAAGATGGCGTTGAGATTGATTTCATCAGTTGATGATTTATTCTTGGAAAGTAAATCATCAACTGAAATCCAATCCTGCAAATCATGCATAATCACTAATGCGTGTGGATGCGGGATGGTCACTTGCTTATCGATGTGACCAATCGATATACCTTTTTCATGTTCGATGATTGCTAGCGAACTTTTCAGACGTATCAGCAGTGATCGGTTCTTATTCGTCAAAGAGTTGATCAAACTCTCCACTTGGGCGATGCGTTCTTCCTTCGAAGTACCCTTCTGCGCGAGCAAGCTCGGGATACCTTTCGAGTAACTCTCTAAAATCTGCGCCATGTCCGGGAACAAGAATATGAATTAGCTCGTGTAGCAAGAGATAATCGAGGGCATATCCAGGGGCATCACGGAGTCGATCCGAAATCCGGATCGTTTTATCCTCGATTGTGCAAGCGCCCCAGATTCGAGACATTCGTGAAGACCATTCCACCGAGACCGGAATTGCTTTGCCTTCTAAGAATTTCGTGTTGAGAATAAGCGCTCGGTTCAATAATTGATCATTATTTAGCGCGCTCTCATCGTGCAAGATCTTTTTCACCATCTCATCGACAACTTGGTTTGCCTCCCGTTGACTCATTCTTGCTGGGATAGAGACGATTACCTTCTCGCCATTGCGATAAGCCTCGATTGTTTTCTTTCGCCGCGTACTTCTTCGTACCTCGATGATTAGACCGATATCGCGCCCGTCAGAGGCCATTCGGGGAAAGAGATCACCTTGAATGAGTGGTTGTTCAGCTCTCCTGCGAGGGCGGGCAGCTCCGGCACTTTTGGCCATTCGGCTCAGGGAGCGAGGGTGTGAGCGAGGGTGTGAGCGAGGGCGTGAGCGAGGGCGTGGGGGCGCAGTGGCGGAGGGATCGTTGGGCATTGGGGGATTCTCTCGCTCCATTGTCAGAGGTTATCCACTACCTGTGGAAAGTATTTGGAGATTGAGTGGAGGTGAGTTGGTGTCGTGTCAGAGCCGGAATTCCCACTTTTCATCCACAAGTAGCTGCTCGCTATACACAATTATCTACAAGTAATCCACAAGATAAATTCTTCTGTAAAAAAATTGAGAGCCAGGTGCTGGCTTGATTCTTTCTCGTACTACCCGTACTTTCCGCTCAGAAGTCCTCGGATAACCGGTCACGTATCTGCAAGGGGAAGGCAGATAAGTGAACGTGCGCCCCGAGGGCTTCGCTATTTCAGCAGAGAAAAATGTAGAGAAAAATGCAGAGAAAAATGCATAGAAAAATGCAGAGAAAAATGCAGACAAAAATATTGCGGGCTTAAAAAATTACAGCGCTGATTATTAAAGGGCTGATAACTACAGCGCTAATTACTACAGGGCAGATAAATCATCTGGTGCGCTTCGCCCAGCTTTGAAACTCTCAGGTGCGCTCAACTCTTCGGTAAGTGGTAACGAGCCAAGGGATTCCCAAAGACCATCTCGATATTCAATCCCATGTAACTCACCTTGCACTCGGAAGAAGTGTGCAGCATCGCGCGCTAGCCGCGGAGAGACTTCAAGGCCAAGGAGTGCGGCGAAGACCTTTTGAAGTGGGCCTTCGGTTGCTCGCCTACGCCGAGACATCTCTCGAAGGGCCTGAATCTGTGGCAATTGTGAGCCTGCCGCTTGCGCGCTGATCTCGTCGATCCACCCCTCGATCAGGGCAATAAGTAGCTCGAGTTTCTTAAGCGCTGCAAGTTGAGCCTCGCTCTCCTCGGGGGCGAAGAGACCATTTTGAATTGCTTTGTGGATCGCCTGAGGATCTCCACTCAATTGCTCAAAGTCGCCTTGCACTTTGGCGATATCCACATGAATGCCAGCAGAGTATGCGCGCACCGATTCGATGATTGCATCTTTTAACCACGAATTGTGCGCGAAGAGTCTGGCTGCAGCTGATTCACGAAGGGCGAGATAATGTAAGACTTCACCAAAGGGAACATTTAATCCCTCTGCATACTTAAGTGCATTCTCTGGTATCAAAATTGCGCGCGCGGGTTCTATGAGAGGGATGCCTACATCTCCAGCACCAGTCACCGAGTGAGCAGCGCTCTTTAGCGCTTCACCCAGTTGGGTGGCGAACATGATTCCACCGATTTTTTTCATCATCTCATTCATCTGCGCGAATATTCCAGCCATCGCCGGTTCAACTTCAGATGAGAGTGCAGAGCCAACTGCATTACCTAGTGAGTGCGAGAGAGGCTCCATCACTGCACACCACGTTTGAACCGAGCCCTCTATCCACTCTGAACGTCTCCAGGTTTGACCAGGAAGTTCTGGCGTAGAAAAGAGAACGCTCTGATCGAGCCAGAGATCTGCAACTCGAAGTGCATCAATTGATTGATTAATGAGCTCGCGAGCAAGAAGACCGTCATCTCGAAGATTGGCGAGTTCGCGTACCGTATCTGGAGATAACGTGGAGCCATCGCCACCAGAACTAAATGCGCGGCCTAGGCGAGAGAGCATCTCGCCCAACTGGCTAAAGTCAAAGCCACCCATTCCTGCATCCATACCTGGTTGTTCGCTCATGCTTTCGCACACCTATCTCTCATAATCACTATAACGCCGCTGATGTTCCGATTCATTCCCGCCACCCAACAGGGCAGGTCAGCGGCTGACGGAGGCAATGGATACCCTAGGCGCGTGTCCGCATTGGTCTGGTGGTTAATTCCGCTCGTCGCCTGCACCGGCGCCCTGCTCTATGTCTGGTGGTCGATTGCTTCTAAACGTCGCCAGGATACATATAAGAGTATTGCCGAATACGAGAATTTTCGTTCCGCTTTTGCCGAAGAGCATCCTCCGTCCCGAAAAGATAAAAATTGATTAGGAGAGCATCGCGCCCCCAACTCTTCTCGGTCGCAGTTCTTGTGATATTCGCGCTGCTTGCACCCTTGCCATATGTCCTCGTTGAACCGGGAACTCCGAGTGACACACTTGGCAAAGTGAAGGGAAAACCTGTCCTAGAGATTGTCGGAACGAAAGCCCGTCCCATTAAAGTCTTTCCGACAACGGGAAAATTAAATCTTTCGAGTATTTGGGTAACTAGTCCTAGCTCTCATCTGCAGACCTTTGAATTGTTACGAGCATGGATCGATGGTGAACGCTCAGTGCAACCACGGAAAGTCTTCTACCCTAAAAATGTAGATCCCAAGGAAATTATCGATGAAAATGTAGCGGATATGAAGAATTCACAACTTTCTGCTCAACTAGCAGCGCTAAATTATCTTGATATTCCCTACACGCAGAATTTGATTGTCGAGAATTTCACAAAGAATTCTCCGAATAAGACCATCTTGAAAAAAGGCGATCAACTGATCTCTTATTCTGGCGAGAAGATTTACTCTGCCAGCCAGCTGCGAGCGCTGATTATTTCAACAGAATCAAAGACAGTCCAAGCCACAATTCTTCGAGCGAAAAAAGAAGAGGAAATCACCTTGCAGGTACGGGCAAATGCAATCGGTGTTCTTATCTCTGAGGATTACAACTTGCCTTTCTCTATCAAAGTTAATTTGAAGAATATTGGCGGACCCAGTGCCGGTCTGATTTTTTCGCTCGCAATCATCGAAAAACTTAGTAAGGAAGATCTCGTACGCAGTCGAAACATCGCCGGGACTGGCACAATCACACCTGGCGGAAAAGTTGGTCCAATTGGTGGCATCGAAGAGAAGTTAATTGGCGCAGCTCGCGCCGGTGTCACGCTCTTTCTCGCCCCTGCTGAAAATTGTCCAGATATACGTCATATCCCAAAGGGTCTACAAGTCGTTCCAGTCGAGAACCTCACCGAAGCTATTGCAGCCCTTCGTGAAGGTGATCGTGAGCGCCTGCCAATGTGCGGGTAATCCCAATCAACCCCTTTTCGCTGGTAGTGGGCGCTGCTTTTCCCAGCAACCTGTGACTTTCCTGAGCTCGCACCCATTCTGGGAACTGAGTAACCTCAACCCATGACCTTCTCTATGCCTATGCGAAACGGTCCACGAAGCGGACGACGAAGTGCACTGCCACTGACCATCACCATCCTTGTTGTCCTCGGTGTGATTGCGGTGAGCTTGAGTGGCTTCTATGCCGATTTCCTTTGGTTTCGTTCCGTGGATTATTTAGAGGTATGGCAGACGACCTTCTTCACCCGTTCCGCGCTCTTTCTCATGACAGGTGCGCTCACTTCTTCAATCGTGATTGCCAACATCTTGATTGCCTATCGCTCCCGACCAGTATTTGCTCCGCTTAGTATCGAAGCAGATAACTTGGAGCGTTATCGCTCACAAATTGAACCAATTAAGCGAGTTGCGGTCCTGGGTGGATCGCTAGCAATCTTCTATTTTTCAGGTTCAGCAGGATCACAACTCTGGCGGCCTTGGCTCGTATGGCGCAACGCGACACCTTTCGGCGAGAAGGATCCCCAATTTAATTTAGATATCTCCTTCTTCGCATTCAAATTACCTTTCTACCAAGCGCTAATCGGTTGGTTTATCTCCACAATGATCATTGCGCTCCTTGCAGCGGCTGTTGTCCACTATCTCTACGGTGGAATTCGCCCGCAAGGTCCTGGAGATAAAACGACGGTCGCAGCACGGGTACAACTCTCTGTTCTCTTGGGTTTCATAGTTCTGGTGAAAGCAGTTGCCTATTGGTTTGATCGTTATGCCCTTGCGCTAAAGGATGATCGAATCATCACTGGGCTCACCTTTACAGATGTCAATGCAGTCTTGCCAGCAAAGGCAATCCTCGCTGGAATTGCAATTATCTGTTCCCTACTTTTCTTTGCCAACATCTTCCGTAAGTCATGGCAGCTTCCTGGCGCTGGTGTAGTTCTACTTGCAGTCAGTTCACTAGTCATCTCAGGTCTATATCCAGCTGCAATTCAGCAATTCCAAGTAAAGCCAAGCGAATCGACAAAGGAAGCGCCATTCATTGAGCGCAATATCAAAGCAACACGCGCAGCATATGGAATTGATAAGACTGAAATCGTCGAGTACTCCGCAACTGTCAATACTGAAGCTGGGCAGCTCGCAAAAGATGCTGTCACCATCAACAACATTCGCTTGATGGATCCCAATGTCATTTCGGCAACTTTCCGCCAACTTCAGCAGATCAAGCCGTACTACACCTTTCCTGAATCACTAGATGTTGATCGCTATCTCATCAATGGGCAGGTTCGGGATGCAGTAGTTGCGGTTCGTGAGTTGAACATTGAGGGAAATCCCAACCGAAACTGGATTAACGACCACCTCGTTTATACCCATGGATTTGGCTTTGTAGGAGCCTTCGGAAATACCCGTGATGCCGACGGAAAGCCAAACTTCTTCTTACGTGATATTCCACCGACAAAGACCGTTGGCGATTTCCAGCCTCGAATCTATTTCGGTGAGAACGTTCCGGATTATTCGATTATTGGTGGCAAGAACTCTGATTCACCAGTCGAGTTCGATTATCCCGATGATGCATCGCCAAATGGTGCGAAGACCTACACCTATACCGGCAAAGGTGGCGTTCCCATGGGGAATCTCTTTGCTCGAGCGGTCTTTGCAATCAAATATCAAGAGCAACGGATTTTACTTTCGAGCTTGATTAACTCAGAGTCTAAGATTGTATTTGAGCGTAACCCTCGCAATCGCGTTGCCAAGGTTGCTCCCTGGCTTACTCTCGATGGCGATCCCTATCCAACGGTTGTAGGCGATCGGGTCCTTTGGGTGATTGATGGATACACCACGAGCTCTGGCTATCCCTACTCTCGTAAAGTCAACCTCTCTGCCTCTACTGCAGATGCATTGACTGCTAATTCAAATGCAATCACTGCACAGCGAAATACATCTATTAATTACATTCGAAACTCAGTCAAGGCAACAGTTGATGCATACGATGGAACGGTAACTCTTTACAAGTGGGATGATAAAGATCCAGTCCTTTCGACATGGTCAAAGGCATTCCCGGGAACTCTGAAAGAGAAGAGTGCAATCTCTACGGAGCTAATGCTCCATCTTCGTTACCCTGAGGATATCTTCCGCGTACAACGCGAAATCTTAAGTTCGTATCACGTCCAAAATGCCAACGCATTCTATGGCGGTCAAGATTTCTGGAGAGTTCCGCGCGATCCATCAACCTTTGGTGGAAACGCTAGTGCGCAGCCTCCTTACTACCTCACGTTAAAGATGCCCGGGGATGAGAAAGAGGCGTTTTCACTCACCACTCCATTTGTTCCCCGCGGAGGTCGAGAGAACCTTGCTGCATTCGTTGCTGTCACGGCGGACCCAGGTCCAAATTACGGAAAAATCAAAGTTCTACAACTCCAGCGAAGTACTAACATCGCTGGACCTTCTCAAGTCTCCTCAAACTTCGAAGCAAAGCCTGAAGTGGCAACCTCGCTCTCACTCTTGCGTCAAGGTGGATCAAATGTCGAGTTAGGTAATTTGCTCACCCTTCCGGTGGGTGGGGGATTGCTCTATGTGCAACCGGTCTATGTGCGAGCAACATCGAATACCGCTGCATACCCGCTACTTCAGAAAGTTCTCGTCTCCTTTGGCGATCAGATTGGATTCTCTGACACGCTCAAAGGTGCGCTAGATCAAGTCTTTGGTGGCGACTCTGGACAGCGCTCCTCTGGTGTGGTCTCAGGCGATGGCAGCGCTGCAACGACAACTGCAGGGCAGAGCCTTGCCGATGCGCTGCAACGCGCTCGACAGGCGCTCTCTGAAGCGCAAGCCGCTCTTACCAAGGGTAATTTCGCTGCATATGGCAAAGCACAAGATGCGTTAAAGCAAGCAATTAATGATGCGATCCGTGCACAGAGTCAGAGCGGGAATTAGAGCCAGAGCGGAAATTAGAGTCAGTTCTTCTCTATAGAGCAGTTGTGCACGCGATTTGGTTGAGTTGTCGCATCCGCCCTACCATTGGGCTACCGACGCGGGGTGGAGCAGCTCGGTAGCTCGCTGGGCTCATAACCCAGAGGTCGTAGGTTCAAATCCTGCCCCCGCTACTAGTAAGACCAGTTCTTTCGATGGCTCTGTATTTGCCTGTATTTGGCTCTGTATTTGCCTGTATTTGGCTCTGTATTTGGTTATTTGGTTATTTGGCAGAGAAATTCCGTAACCGGAGCGAATTGGTTACCACCAAGAGGCTTGAGAGCGCCATGGCGCCACCGGCATACATGGGATTGAGATTGCCAGTCGCAGCGATGGGGATCCCGAAGACATTGTAGATAAATGCCCACCCAAGATTCTCTTTGATGATGCGTAGCGTCTTACGCGACAGTCGAATCGAATCTACGGCAGCGCTTAATGATGAACGAATTAATGTGATATCTGCGACTGCGATTGCGCTATCAGTTCCAGTTCCCATGGCCATACTCACATCTGCTTGCGCAAGTGCAGCGGCATCATTGACTCCATCGCCAATCATCACCACTCGATGACCTTTGCTCTGGTACTCCTTAACGACATTTACCTTATCTTCAGGTAAGACATGTGCGCGATAGGAGGGTATTCCGGCAACTTGTGCAATGTGCGCTGCAGCTCGCTCAGAGTCACCGGTAACGAGAATACTTTCATAGCCAAGGCGAGTGAACTCTTTAATGGCACCGGGTGAATCACTCTTAATTTGATCACCAATCTCGATGAGAGCTCGAGCGCTTCCATCGAGAGAAATTAGGATTGGTGAACGTCCGCGCGCTTTGATTTCTTCAATCTTTGCAAGAATCTCAGGTGAGTATCCGGCAGTACCGTAGGCAATCGCTTCAGGGGAGCCAATCAATCCAAGATAACTCTTCCCTGCAATTTCTACTCTTCCTGCAACGCCACGTCCAGAGTGAGATTCGAACTCTGAAATCAGGCCGAACGAGCAATTTTCACCTTTTGCAAGCGAAACGATTCCGCGAGCAATGGGATGTTCACTCTGATTCTCAATCGTTCCAGCGATGGAAAGAAGAAGTGAGCGGTCGATTCCGAAAGTCTCGACTGAAAGTATCTCAATTTTTCCAGAAGTGACCGTACCTGTTTTATCGAGGAGCAGAATCGTGCTCCCAGAAGATTTATCGCTCTGCTCCAGCACTGCAGGGGTACGTAAAATAATCCCTAGTTGCGCACCTCTTCCAGAGGCGACCAGGAATGCAATAGGGGTAGCAAGACCAAGCGCACATGGGCAGGCGATGACCAATAACGTGATTGCCGGAGCAATCGATTGAGCAACCTCTCCACTAATAATCAACCAAGTCAGAAAAGTTGCGAGCGCGAGCGCGATGATTGTTGGCACGAAAATCGCAGCTATGCGATCGGCTAATCGAGCAATAGGAGCCTTTTCACCCTGTGCCTGCACGACCATCCGGGTTATTCGTGCAAGTTCGGTCTCTGCACCAACCCTCTCGGCGCGCACGATTAGACGCCCATTTATATTGATGGTGGCGCCGATGACGCGCGAGCCAGGTGTCATGTGGATGGGAAGGGATTCACCAGTTATTAGGGAGAGATCTACATCGCTCTCACCTTCAACAACGATCCCATCGGTCGCGATTACCTCTCCTGGACGGACCATGAAGAGGTCACCAACGATTAGGTGATCAATAGGGGCGAGAATCTCTTCGCCATTGCGAATTATCGAGACCTCCTTCGCACCAAGTTCCAAGAGCGCGCGTAGCGCAGCCCCAGCACGAATCTTTGATCGAGTCTCCAGATAACGCCCAAAGAGGATGAAGAGCATCACCCCTGCAGCAACCTCGACGTAAATCGATCCGCTCTCGGTCGCATGGGCGTAACAAGACCAGATAAAGGCCGAGAGAGTTCCAATCGAAATCAAGGTGTCCATATTTGAATGGCGAAGTGAGCGCAAGCCCACCCGGTGGATTGGCCATCCTGCGATAAAAACAACGGGCAGGCTCAATCCAATCGCCAACCATCCCCATGGTTCACTTACAGGGCGGAGAATGTTCAGCGAATCGAGAATCGAGTAGATCGCCTCATTGATCTGCGAATGAAGTGACATCACCATCGAAATCACAATGGTCGGAATTGCAAAGATGAGGGCAACTACCAATCGCCACCCAAGTGCCGGCGTCTCTAGGGATTGATTATTGCTTGCGCTGAGTAACTCGGCTTTATATCCGACGCTAGAGACCGCTCCCAATAGATCTGCAATCTCGACGCTCTCAGGAGCAATCACATGTGCGCTCTCCGTCGCAAAATTAACAGTTGCACTTACCCCGGGCATCTTGTTTAGCGAGCCTTCGATTGCGGCGACGCACGAACTGCAGTTCATCCCCGAAAGTTTGAGATCTATCTCGCGTACATCCACGTTAGTAGATTAGCCCTAAGTAAATTAGAGAGCGAAATACGGGAGAATTTCCTCGTGGAGCGCACCGTTACTACTAATTCCATTAGCTCCATTGGGGCCATCAACACCGGCAAAATCAGTGAACCGACCGCCAGCCTCCTGCAGGATGATTGCTAAGGGCGCCATATCCCAGAGAGCAAGTTTTGGCTCGAGCGCACAGTCGACGGCGCCTTCTGCCACGAGCATGTGCGACCAAAAATCACCATAACCTCTCGTTCGCCAGACCTTTTCGGCAAGGCGGAGTAATCCCGGATGGAGATCTCCCCAACCATCATTACGTTTACCAGTCGTTGGTGATGCGAAGGTTGAGATAGAAAGCGATGCATCTTCCAACTCTCGTACCGCAGAGACGTGTAGTCGGCGCGTCGATGAATTCTCGAGATTATTTACTTGGTCGAGGTTTGCGCTAAAACCATTGACGTGGAGAAAAGCGCCACCACCTTTACTTGCATACCAACGGCGAAAGAGCGCTGGTGCACTTACTACTCCAACAAGTACTTGATCTACTTCCATTAACGCAATCAAACTTGCCCATACCGGAACACCACGTACGAAATTCTTTGTTCCATCAATCGGATCGATGACCCAATAGCGAGCGCTTCTATCGCCACTACCAAATTCTTCGCCAACAATCTGATCACCGGGCCTAGCAATCGATAGCACCCTGCGAATCTCTTCTTCGATGGCCTTATCAGCATCGCTTACCGGAGTGAGATCAGGTTTAGTCTCCACGTGAAGATCGACAGATTGGAATCTTGTCATCGAGATTCGGTCAGAGAGATCGGCCAGGTGAAGCGCTAATTCCAGATCGCTCATTGCAACTAGCTGAGCAGGGCTAGCGGGCCGAAATTCACTCACCTGAGAAGGCTACTTGATGGAAGTGAGCGGTCGCGGGCAATTGAGGGCTTTTCGAGTAAGGCAAGAATTTGCTCCGGGCTTTTCGAGCAGGGCAATTATCTGACCAAGGCTTTTTTGACGAGGCAAGAATCTCTTCAGGGCTTATCTAACGAGGCAAGAATCTGCTGAAGTACGGCGACTCGACTCAACCGCTCCTGATTATCTTTCGCCCATTCATTGAGCGCACATTCACTTTCATCGTGCGAGCAACTCTTTGGACAGTATTTGGCAATCTCAGCGCAATCTGGAAAAGCAGCAACCACGCCATCTTTTTCAACGTGCGAAAGACCAAATGAGCGAACACCTGGTGTATCAATAATCCAACCACCGCATTCAAGCTCTAACGCCAAAGCGCTTGAAGAGGTATGGCGACCTTTACCCGTAGCTTCATTGACTGCACCAGTTTCTCGAACGCTACTCTTCACAATTTTATTGATTAATGTGGATTTTCCTACGCCAGAGTGTCCGATGAGGACCGTTACCTTCTCTCTGATGAAATCCATGAGCTCCGCTGGTTCCCGATCTTTCCGAAGTTCAAAGCTAGGTAACGCTATCGCCTTGTACGTTGCAAGGAATTCCTCTGCCGAAGCGAGGTCACTCTTTGTCATGGCCAGGATGGGAGTAATTCCTTCAGCAAAAGCCGCAACGAGCGCGCGATTGACGAAGCCATGTTTTGGTTCAGGGTTGGTAGTTGCTGAGACGATTGCTAGGTAGTCAACATTTGCCACCAAGATGCGCTCACTGCCATCTTCGGCACTTCTTCGTAAGGCATTCTTCCGCTCTGCTATCCGAACAATCCGCGCGAAATCTTCACGCGCTTGGTTAGCCTCAGGAATTCCCACTGCTGAAACTAAATCACCTACGACAACTGAACGCCGCCCAAGTTCGCGGGCAGTCACAGCAAAGAATTCTTGACCTTCATCGGTAGCGCAGGTAACGCGTCCTCTATCAACAGTTATCACTCGTGCTGCTACTGCATCGTGAAATTGAGGTCGATCTTTACTCCGTGGTTTAGAAGACCTGCTGGGACGGGTACGAATATCTTCCTCATCGTACTCTCGTCGATTACGCATAATTAAGGTTGCACCTGAATTTGTTCGAGCATCGAACTCCAGAGCGCTGGAAAGTCGGGGAAGGTCTTTGAAGTAGTTGCAATGTTTTCGACGAGTATGTCAGGAGTGTTCAAGGCAATCATTGCTGCTGCCGTAGCAAGACGGTGATCTTCATAGGTGTGAAATGTTCCACCATGTAGCCGCGCGGGAGTGATCTCTAATGAATCGCTATGAGCGATCACTTTGCCACCTAGATTATTGAATTCGTTTGCAATCGCTTCGAGTCGATCGGTCTCATGAAGTCTTAAGTGTCCGATACCGCGAAGATGTGAGGGCGAGCTGGCAAGTAACGCGACTGCGGCAATCGAGGGGGTAAGTTCCCCCACATCATGGAGATCAATATCAATCCCATGGATTACTCCAGTTCCGGTAAGCGTGAGCTCCTCACCCTGCGAGTTGCCACTTTTCTTTTTGGTTATCTCTCCACCCATTGCGGAAAAAATTTCACGCAATTGATCGCCAGGTTGGGTTGTGGATTTAGGCCAATCACGAATCGTGACCGAACCTCCAACAATCATCGCGGCGCCCAAGAATGGGGCAGCATTGGAGAGGTCAGGCTCAATTAATGTGCGCACGCCTTGGATTGCTCCGGGCGCTACCTGCCATGTACTTTCATCGAGCTTGGTCACTTTCACACCGCGCTCTTTCAACATCGCAATAGTCATCTCAATATGCGGCATCGATGGCAAAGTGGGACCGATATTGGTGATTGTTAACCCATCACGCATTCGTGGAGCAACAAGTAAAAGGCTTGAGAGAAATTGACTCGATTGGCTAGCGTCGATTGAGAGGGAACCGCCAGGTAATTCGCCTCTTCCATGAATTGTCAGAGGTAGCGCATATCGGCCACCGTGATCAATCTCAATACCTAACTCCTCAAGAGCTTTAATCACAGGTTTTAGTGGTCGCTCGTGAGAGCGCGGGTCGCCATCGAAAGAGATTTCACCGTGAGCCAAGGCTGCCAAGGGTGGGAGAAATCGCATTACCGTCCCAGCATTGCCCACATCGATTGTTACTGGACCTTTCATAGGACGTGGTGAAATCGAGATTGATTCGGGTTGTTGGTCAACGCCAAGGCCGAGCCCACGAAGAGCGGCAATCATTAAGTCGCTATCTCGTGAGTAGAGCGGTTTGTAGAGCGTCGATGGTGATTCTGCGAGCGCAGCGAGAACTAATGCGCGATTAGTGACAGATTTTGATCCGGGTAGTGAAATCGTTGCGGCAAGTGGAGCGTTCGCATATGGCGCCGACCAGAGCAGAGATTGTTGAGTCTGTGGGGTCTGTAGGGTCTGTGGGGTCTTGGGCGAGCCACCAGTTGCGCCGCCAGGAGTAGCTCTTCCCGCAGCGCCCTTACGAGTCGCGTCTCCACTGGTTCCAGTGGTTTCAGCATCGCCAGTAGTTTCAGCATCGCCAGTAGTTTCAGCATCGCCAACATGTGGCGCGACTCGACTCCCGCGATTTTTCGGTGAAGGCATATGGATAAGGGTACCGCCTTAGGCTATGGATATGTGTGGCCGATTTGCTACCTCAAAGAGCCTTGATCAACTTGAGGAAGAGTTCGCTTTGGTAGGGGTACCGCAACGAGAGTTACCTGCCAATTGGAATGTCGCGCCGACTCAAGAGATTTATGTGATTACAGAAGGCCCAAAACTAGAGATCATGCGCTGGGGTTTGATTCCTAGCTGGGCAAAGCCAGATTTTGTAAGTGCTCATACCATCAATGCTCGAAGCGAGAGCGTTCATGAGAAACCTTCATTTAGAAGTGCATTCTCCTCTCGACGATGTTTCATTCCAGCAGATGGTTATTACGAATGGGCAACTGAACTTGGCAAGTATGAGAGTAAACAACCTTTCTATATTCATCGCAGAGATAAAAGAGCGCTTGCCATGGCTGGTATTTATGAGAATGGAACTGCTGCAATCATTACGAAAGAGGCCACGGGATCTTTTGCGGCGATACATAATCGAATGCCACTTTTTCTACCGGAAGATGATTGGGAGTTTTGGCTCGATTCACGGGTGAAAGATGTGAGTGCACTTCAGGGAGTATTGCGTGAGGGACTTTCTCCGGAGGCTGCCGGACTTGTTGCCGATCCGGTCTCGTCGCGGGTAAATAAGATTGCCAATAACGGCGCCGAGTTGATTGCGCCGATTGAATTGGGAGAGCAGCAGACTCTGTTGTGAGGGTCTGAGCGATTGCGGGTCTGAGCATTTGCGGGTCTGAGCATTTGCGGTTTTAAAACCGTAAGCGCTCCGGGAATATCTCACCTGACTCAGCGGTTACTCAGAGTATGGCGGTAAAGTGCTCAGTTATGGCAAAGCCTCCGATACCGGCTACAGGGGCAAACTCTGCGCTGCCGGTAGCGCGAGGTGATTTAACAGCACGTTTTGAACGCGATGCGCTCCCATTTCTTGATGCTCTGTATAGCGCCGCCCTCCGGATGACAAAGAACCCCGAGAACGCTGAAGATCTAGTTCAAGAGACCTATGCCAAAGCTTTCTCTTCATTCCATCAATTTACCGAAGGCACCAATCTTCGCGCCTGGCTCTATCGAATTCTCACCACCACCTTCATCAATATCTATCGAAAAGAGCAACGTCGGCCGCTGATAGCTGATGGTGAATTGGAAGAGTGGCAAATCGCTGAAGCCGCAACTCATACCAGCAATCAGGGCAAGTCTGCTGAAGTAGAAGCGCTCGAACAATTGCCAGATAGCGATATCAAAAACGCGCTTCAAGAATTGCCTGAAGAGTTTCGGCTAGCAGTGTACTTCGCGGATGTTGAAGGGTTCTCGTACAAAGAGGTAGCCGAGATTCTGAATATCCCTGCAGGAACTGTGATGTCACGCTTACATCGTGGTCGAAAATTACTTAGAGAATCACTTGCTGACTATGCGAGGGATCGAGGATATGTGAAGCGAGGTGAGGGCCAATGAGTTGCGGAAATCACCACAACACTCCTTGCACTGATGTTCTTCATGCAATCGTTCTCTACATCGATCACGAGATCGCCGACCAGGCGAGCGTGCAGGCAATTGAACTTCACATCCAAGAATGTCCACCATGTGCTGCTCGAACTGCCCAAGAGGCGCTAATCAACCAGCAGCTCAAGGCGCTTCTTAATCGCTCTTGCCGCGAAGAGGCACCTGAGCAATTGCGAAATAATATCACTGCAATCATCCGCGAGCCATCGAATCAGCCCTATCTGCAATGGACTCAATCAATCACCTATACCGAAATCACAACTGACTCCTTCACGCACACTCATGTCGAGATTCATGAGCGCTACGAAGAGGAGTAAGCCGGTCTAAATCCGCGCTAAACCCTTCTTTAATCCGCGCTAAACCCTTCTTTAATCCGCGCTAAACCCTCGCTCAATCCGTGGAATGCAAGCCACTCTCCACTAAGTTGTTAGATGTGATTCATACGATCCGAGCAGAGATGGTCGCTAATGTCCTGGAAGTTTCGGTGGCAGATGGCGATCGGATCTCTGTTGGCGACACCTTACTTCTACTGGAATCGATGAAGATGGAGATTCCAGTCTTGGCCGAAGTTGCTGGTGAGGTTGTCGAAGTCGCCGTATCTGTTGGTGATGTCATTCAAGAGGGTGATCCACTGGTTTTAATAAAAATTGAGAGCGCCCATAATGGAAAAAATTCACGATGAGTACTGAGCGATTTAGTGGCGCTGTAGGAATCTCACGAATGACCGTTCGCCATGGTGATACGGCAATCGCATTAGGAAGTGGCGATGTACCAGTACTTGGAACTCCACAAGTGATTGCGCTTGCCGAAAACGCAACGATAACTGCTCTCGCTGAACACCTAGACCAGAGTGAGACTACCGTTGGCGTCCACGTTGAGTTCAATCACCTAGCTACATCAAGCGTTGGTGATGAAGTAATTGCGACTGCAACGGTAGTTGAAGTGAGTGTAAAAAAGATAATTTTCTCTGTGGAATGCCACAGCGGCAACCGATTAATTGCGAAGGGATTGATTACGCGAGTCTTGGTTGACCGCGTCTCTTTCATCGCAAAGGCCGCCGCTGAAGCGTTAACTCGTGAGAACTAGAAGTACCACTCACTACTTCTTGGTCGCCCAGAAGATGTCAGCAATCTCATCGATTTTTGCAAGTAGTTTCTCGGCAACGGCAACATCGTTAGTGCCCTTGGTGCCAGCGGCTCCAGCAAGTTTGGTTGCCTCGTTGAAGAGAGTGTGTAGTTGCGGATAGGCCTCGAAGTGATTTGGCTTGAAGTAATCAGTCCATAAGACCCAGAGATGCTCTTTCACATAGTGTGAACGCTCTTCTTTGACTGCAACGGCACGAGATTTGAAATCTGGATCGCTGCTGGCGTGATACTTCTCCATAGCCGCTTTCACTGAAAGCGCTTCAATCTTTGCTTGAGCTGGGTCGTAGACACCACAAGGAAGATCGCAGTGTGCGAAGAGGGTGGTGCGAGGTGCGAAAAAACTTCTCTTTTTTGCTGACATTTTTGCTGGCATTTTTGCTGACATGGCTACTCCTATTCACAATTTTTATTTCAACTATTCCGTCTACTGTATCTACTGCAACTATTCCGTACTAATTCGCTCTTTCTCCAGTAGAGCCTACCTCTCATAATCGTTACCCTCATCTTATGAAGCCAAACCAGCATCGCCGCCAGCCAGAGTTCTGGTCTCGACTCCTACTTCGTGGCGTTACCACCGCTGAAGTGGAGGGTCAGTCAATGGCACCCACCTTCAATCGGGGTGACTGGCTTCTGGTCCGTCGATTCCCATCGACTTCCATGCCGCGGGTTCGCGTAGGGGATGTTCTGTTGATTGAACGAGAGTCGCAACCGGGAGCGCTTTTCATTAAACGCCTCACCGGCATTCGCGGTGATTCACCAAACCGCCACTATCCGACTTATTGGGTAGAAGGGGATAACAGAGAACTCTCCCAAGATTCACGGAGTTGGGGCGCGCTTGATGGTGAGGAGATCGTTGGCAAGGTCCTATTTAGATATCGCCGCGCGCGGAACTAGCGTTGGAAAGCTTCGAAGATAAGAGCTTTCTGCTCTTCTTCGTGGAGATGATGATTTCCAGTAGCTGGCGCTGCAGATGCCAGACGTGATACTCGGCGAACAGTTCGTCCATCAAGCAGTTCCATTGAGTTGAGCGCAAAGAATGGCCAGGCACCTTGGTTTGCTGGTTCATCTTGAACCCACAAGATATTTGCGCTCGGATGTTTTGCAATCTCTGCCTTGAATGCTGCAGCAGGGAATGGATAAAGCTGCTCAACGCGGACGATTGCAGTTGTAAGTTCATTGAGTTTTGCTCGCTCAGCGAAAAGTTCGTGATAAATCTTGCCGGAGCAGAAAATCAATCGGGTCGCATTGTTGACCATTGGATCTGGAATCACAGTTTGGAAATGTCCAGAGGTGAAATCTTCTAACTTGGACGCTGCTGCTTTTAAGCGAAGCATCGACTTTGGCTCGAAGAGGATGAGCGGACGGCGCGCTGGATTTGCCATATGCCAGCGAAGTAAGTGGAAGTATGAAGCCGGGCTTGATGGCTGCGCCACTGTCATATTGTTCTCAGCGCAGAGTTGAAGGAATCGCTCAATTCGTGCCGATGAATGATCTGGTCCTTGTCCTTCATAACCATGAGGCAAGAGCATCACTACAGATGAACGCTCGCCCCACTTCTGCAGAGCTGATGAAATGAATTCATCGATGATAGTTTGAGCGCCGTTAGCAAAATCACCGAACTGCGCCTCCCAGAGAACGAGCGCATCGTCACGTTCGACCGAGTACCCATATTCGAATCCAAGTGCAGCGTATTCAGAGAGCAGCGAGTTCACAACAAAGAATTGATTCTCATTGGAAATCAATCCCCGAAGTGGAATCCATTCGCTACCGTTATTTCCATCGACAATCACGGCATGGCGTTGACTGAAGGTGCCGCGCCCAACATCTTGTCCGGCAAGGCGGATGTGCTTACCGTCCAACAGAAGCGAACCAAGGGCGAGCGCCTCACCCATTGCCCAATCAATTGTCCCTTCGTTGAGCATCTCCACGCGGCGTGAGAGCTGTGGCAAGAGTTTCGAGTGCACGGTGAATCCTTCAGGGATAGCAACTTGGGTTGCTGCAATTGCTCGGGCTGTCTCGGCCGAAATCGATGTCTTTGCCTCTTCAGGAGCGAGAACGCTCTTTGCATCAAGAGTTGGAGCGCTCGCCTCTTTGTTATGCACGGCAGCGAAGATGGATTCAAGTTTAGCTTGGAAATCTTTGGTGACCTCGTCTGCCTCTTCCATCGTGATATCGCCACGTCCGACTAGCGCCTCGATGTAGAGGGTACGGGTGGTCCGTTTTGCATCAATAAGTTTGTACATCAATGGTTGAGTGAAACTAGGCTCGTCGCCTTCGTTATGTCCACGACGTCGGTAGCAGATCATGTCGATGACGACATCTTTATGGAATGCCTGGCGATACTCGTATGCCAAGCGGGCCACTCGAACACATGCCTCTGGGTCGTCGCCATTAACATGGAAAATCGGCGCCTGCACCATGCGCGCGACATCTGTTGCATAGGTTGATGAACGTGCCGCGCTTGGCGATGTAGTAAATCCAATTTGGTTATTGATGACGATATGAAGTGTTCCACCAGTTCGATAGCCAGCTAATTGCGAGAGATTGAGCGTCTCGGCAACTACACCTTGCCCAGCGAATGCAGCATCGCCATGAAGAAGGATTGGAACGACAGAGAATGCATCGCGAATATTGATCTTGTCCTGCTTGGCGCGGACGATTCCTTCGAGTACTGGGTTGACTGCTTCAAGGTGTGATGGGTTAGCAGCAAGGTAAACCTTCGTTTGCGCGCCAGAATCTGCCGTAAAGACAGATTGCGTTCCGAGGTGATACTTCACATCTCCTGAACCTTGTACGGAATTATCTTGGTAATGGCCTTCGAACTCTTGGAAGATCTGGCCATGTGGTTTGCCTGCGACGTTTACGAGCACATTGAGACGGCCACGGTGCGGCATTCCGATACAGACTTCATCAAGTTTCTCTTCGGCTGCCGCAATCAAGATTGCATCAAGGATAGGAATGACCGATTCGCCACCCTCAAGTGAGAAGCGTTTCTGTCCAACGAACTTGGTTTGTAAGAATGTCTCGAACGCCTCTGCGCTATTAAGTTTGCGAAGGATCCGAAGTTGTTCCTCGCGATCCATTCGCTCTACCGGCACCTCAAGTCGCGCTTGCATCCACTTACGTTCTGCAGGGTTACTCAAGTGCATGTATTCGATACCGATGGTGCGACAGTAGGCGTTGCGAAGAATGCCGAGGATGTCGCGTAATTTCATAAAAGGTTTGCCACCGAAGCCACCTGTAGCAACTTCACGATCAAGATCCCAGAGGGTCAGGCCGTGGGTGACCGTGTCGAGATCGGGGTGGATTCGTAATTTAAATTCGAGCGGATCAACATCTGCCATAAGATGTCCACGGCTGCGGAAGGCATGGATAAGTTCTTGGACTCGCGCAGTCTTATGGATGTCATCATCCTTGCTGCGATCAAGATCGGTATTCCAGCGGATTGGTACGTAAGGAATGCGAAGTGCGGTGAAAATCTCGTCATAGAAACTGTCGGCGCCTAGCAGGAGCTCATGAATACGACGGAGGAAGTCCCCTGATTGAGCGCCTTGGATGATGCGGTGGTCGTAGGTGCTGGTGAGCGTTACCACCTTGCTCACTGCCATTCGCGAGAGAGTCTCTTCGTTTGTTCCCTGGAACTCTGCTGGGTACTCCATCGAACCGACGCCAAGAATGAGTCCTTGGCCTTCCATCAATCGCGGTACCGAGTGAACCGTGCCGATTGTGCCGGGGTTAGTAAGTGAGACAGTTGTGCCTGCGAAATCCTCAACAGTGAGCGAACCTGCTCGCGCCTTCTTGATAAGGGATTCATAGGTCTCAAGGAATTGGGCGAAATCCATCGCCTCGCACCCTTTTATGGAGGGGACGAGTAGTTGGCGCGTTCCATCAGATTTTGCTAAGTCAATTGCGATACCAATATTGATGTGATCTGGCCTACCAATCGCAGGCTTACCTTCGATAGTTGTGTAATACGCATTCATCTCCGGCATTGCGCGAAGCGCTTTCACCATTGCATAACCGATGAGGTGAGTGAATGAGACTTTTCCACCCCGGGCACGTTGCATGTGATTGTTAATGACGATTCGATTATCGATGAGCAACTTGGCGGGTATTGTACGAACACTTGTTGCAGTCGGAACGTTTAATGATGCTTCCATGTTGGTAACAACTCGCGCCGCGGTGCCGCGTAGTGGATCAACATGTCCTGCAGAGGGCGACTCAACAACGGGTGCGCTCTTTTGAATGGGTTGTGCGGGAAGGGGAGTTGATGTTCGCGGCGCTTTTGAAATTACCGATTGTTGGTGTGCAGCAGCGCTAGCAGGCATTACCGGTGTAGCAGGTTGTGCAGCAGCACTAGTCGGTGCAACAGGAGTGGCAGCAGAAGCGGCTGGTGCAGGTTTTGAAGTAGGTGCAGCGGATGCAGTTGGTTGTGCAGGAGCGCTAGGAGCGCTAGGAGATTGTGCTGGCGCGCTCGCACTCTTGGGCGCAGGTGGATGTCCGCCAGAAGCGGGAAGAGTTAATCCGGGAGGAAGTTGAGATGCAGTCGCAGGCGCAGTGGGATTGGAACCGGATGGACGTTGCGCTCCAGTCGGAGCGTTTCCATGACCGATTGTGTGAGCGGTAACTCCATTACTTGAACCGCTACTTGAACCGCTACTTGAACCGCT
>Ga0208048_1000208_pt1 | contig 30961 bp, 27 predicted proteins | sample Malawi_45m_30L_FD_184163 | JGI IMG/M metagenome (GOLD analysis project Ga0208048, IMG submission 184163) | Freshwater microbial communities from Lake Malawi, Central Region, Malawi to study Microbial Dark Matter (Phase II) - Malawi_45m_30L... | ecosystem: Environmental > Aquatic > Freshwater >...
CTCAACCTCTTTATCGCGGCGATGCTCTTACTAGTGCTGGGAGATTCCTTCCTCAATCTCTATGTGGGCTGGGAGGGCGTGGGACTCGCTTCTTATCTGCTTATTGGTTTCTGGAACAAGAAGGCTGAGTACGCGACCGCTGCGAAGAAGGCATTTGTGGCCAATCGAGTTGGTGACCTTGGACTTTCGATTGCCATCATGATCGCCTTCGCAGTCTTTGGCACGGTCACATTCAAGGGGATTGAAGAGCAGGCAGAGTCTGCATCACAGGCTGCGATGGTGGCGATTGGTCTAATGCTTCTGCTTGCAGCGGCAGGTAAATCTGCGCAATTCCCACTGCAATCGTGGCTTGGCGATGCAATGGCAGGTCCTACCCCGGTATCAGCTTTGATTCATGCCGCAACGATGGTAACTGCAGGTGTCTATCTCATTGTTCGATCCAACTTCATCTTTGATAATGCCCCGACGGCGCAGTTCGTCGTCGTATTAGTAGGCGCGATCACATTGATCTTTGGTGCCATCATCGGTATGGCGAAAGATGACATCAAGAAGGCGCTTGCTGCTTCAACGATGTCACAGATCGGCTACATGGTCCTCGCTGCAGGCCTTGGACCTATCGGTTACGCCTTCGCGATCATGCATCTCCTCACTCATGGCTTTTTCAAAGCAGGATTGTTCCTCGGCGCAGGTTCCGTGATGCATGGCATGAATGATGAAGTGAATATGCGTCGCTATGGCGGCCTTGCCCGATATATGCCGATCACGACAGTGACATTTGGTCTTGGTTACCTTGCAATAATCGGAGTACCACCATTCGCTGGCTTCTACTCTAAAGACAAGATCATCGAAGCAGCCTTCAATCTCGGCGGTAGTAAAGGAATCATCTTCGGTTCGCTCACACTCCTTGGTGCAGTGATTACTGCTTTCTACATGACGCGCGTCTTCATGATGACCTTCCTCGGTAAGAAGCGTTGGAGCGATGATGCTCATCCTCATGAATCGCCATTCCTGATGTGGGGTCCGATGGTCCTGCTGGCAATCGGCTCAATCGCTTCAGGGTTCCTGCTTTATAGCGGAAAAAGGCTCGAATATTGGCTAAAACCAGTGGTAGATAAGCATGGGCATAGCCACGAGGAATTCCTCTCACATAGCACCGTCACCACCCTGGCTCTATCGGCGGTCGTCATTGGCGTGGTGATTGCGATCGCGAAGTATCGCAGTGAAATTCCAAGCACTGCCCCTGAGAAAGTTTCAATCTTTACCAAGGTGGCACGTCGTGACCTCTTGCAGGATGACTTCAATGAGGCGGTATTGATGCGCCCAGGTCAGGGACTTACCAAGGTATTGGTTGCTGCCGATGAGAAGGTCATCGATGGCGGGGTGCGAGTCGTAGCTGGTGCCGCGCTCGGTAGTGCGCGTGGACTTCGTTCGATTCAGAGTGGTTACGTTCGAAATTATGCGCTCTTGATTCTTCTCGGTGTAGCGGTACTTATCGGGGCAATATGGGTGATCACGGCATGAGCGTGCTAACTATCCTCGGGATCTTGCCACTTCTTGGTGCACTCGTTGTTGCGACTCTTGGCAAGAGTGATGCGAGGCGAGCAAAGTTAGTCGCACTGATTACTTCGATCATCACCGCCCTCTACGCGATCCTCGTTGCAGTTGGTTTTGAGATTGATCGGCCAGGTTTCCAATTCATCGAGAGTCGAGAGTGGATCCCCACTTTTGGCATCACCTATGGTGTTGGTGTTGACGGACTCTCGCTCGTGTTGATTCTTCTTGCCGTGATCTTGGTTCCAATTGTGATCTTGGCTGGGTGGGATGAAGCAGAGAGCGGTCGCTGGAGCGCAAAGACCTTCTACATCCTGATTCTCGTCCTCGAGACGATGATGATCGGAGTCTTCGCTGCGACTGATCTCTTCCTCTTCTATGTCTTCTTCGAGGCGATGCTAGTTCCGGTCTATTTCCTCATTGGTGGGTACGGCTCGGGTGAGCGAATTCAGGCTGCGGTGAAATTCTTGCTCTATAGCCTTTTTGGTGGCCTCTTGATGCTCGCTTCAATGATCGGCCTCTATGTGATGGCCAATGACCAGATAGGAAAAACTTTCGATATATCGGCGCTTTCTCGCCTCGAGATTAGCTCGACCACCGAACATCTTCTCTTCCTCGGTTTCTTCATCGCCTTTGCGATCAAAGCCCCGCTCTGGCCGGTTCATACCTGGTTACCCGATGCTGCGAAGTCAGCAACTCCAGGTACATCAGTTCTTCTCTTAGGCGTCCTCGACAAGGTCGGCACCTTCGGGATGATTCGCTATTGCTTGGAGCTCTTTCCCAATGCATCGAGGACATTCACGCCTCTGATCATCACGCTTGCAGCGATCTCGATCATCTATGGCGCATTCCTCGCTATTGGTCAGAAGGAGATCAAACGACTGATTGCTTTCACTTCGATCTCTCACTTCGGTTTCATCGTGATGGGTATCTTTGCGATGACTACCCAGGGTCACGCGGGAGCGGCCTTGTATATGGTCAATCATGGTTTCTCAACTGCCGCGCTATTCCTCGTTGCAGGATGGATGATCAAGCGTCGCGGTTCTTCGATGATTGCTGATTTCGGTGGGCTACAACGAGTCACTCCCGTTCTTGCGTGGAGCTTCTTCATCGCGGGGCTTTCAGGACTCGCACTTCCCGGTCTTTCAAGTTTCGTCAGTGAGATTCTGGTCTTAGTCGGTACCTATACCCGTTATCCGGTTGCCGCAGTTATAGGTGGATTCGGAATCATCCTTGCTGCGCTCTACATTCTCATTCCGGTACAGCGAACACTTCATGGCCCGACCACTCCAGGCAATGAGAACCTCACCGATCTCAATCTGCGAGAGAAGATTGCGATCGCTCCAGCGATCGCACTCATTGTTCTTCTCGGCTTCTACCCCAAGCCAGCCCTTGATCTCATCAATCCGGTCGCAGAGACGACCATTGCAAAGGTTGGCTTCACAGATCCAGTACCGACCATGGGGAGTGAGCGCTAATGACTGTCTTCAACACACCAACCCTGGATTACGGCGCACTATTGCCGATCCTTATCGTCTTCATCGGAGCGGTGATCGGGGTACTAGTTGAGGCCTTTGTGAAACCCGCGATGCGCCGCTTCGTTCACTCACTTCTCACGCCTGCCACCTTGCTCGTTGCGCTCTTTCAAGTGATTGCTAATCGAGAGACTGTCACTACGACTGCGGCTATCGGGTCGGTCGTTATTGATGGTCCAGTAATCATCGCTCAAGGAAGCCTTCTACTCCTCTCCCTCCTTGCTCTTCTCTTTCTCTTGGATGTGGACTCCTTTGCACCAGAGGCTTCAGCACTTCCTGGATCAGAGGAAGAGAAGCGAGCCATCGCTTCCGGTAAGCAGCAGACTGAGATCTTCCCACTCATGCTCTTCTCCATTTCAGGAATGATGCTCTTTCCGGCAGCGAGTGATCTGATCACCCTCTTCGTAGCACTAGAAGTCCTCTCGCTCCCGCTCTATCTGATGGCCGGCCTTTCCAGAAGGCGAAGACTCTTCTCGCAAGAGTCAGCCCTCAAATACTTCTTGCTGGGTGCCTATTCCTCTGCTTTCTTTATCTTCGGAGCTGCATTCCTCTATGGATACGCTGGTTCCATCACCTTCCCTGAAATCAGAAATGCAGTTATCGCCTCTGCTGGAAACGATGTCATTCTCTTGATCGGAATCGTGTTTCTCTCTGTTGGATTACTCTTCAAAGTAGGAGCAGTGCCATTCCATGCATGGACACCCGATGTCTATCAAGGTGCGCCAACTCCGATTACTGGATTTATGGCTGCTGCAACAAAAGTAGCAGCGTTCCTTGCAACACTTCGTATCTTCTATACCGTGTTGGATGGTGCGCTCTGGCAATGGCAACTAATCCTCACTGGAGTTGCAATCATCACTATGGCATTCGGATCAATTGTTGCGATCGCTCAGCGTGATGTGAAGCGAATGCTCGCCTATTCATCAATCGCTCATGCTGGATTCCTTTTAACAGGAGTCGTCGCATTCAACAAAGCGGGCCTTGAAAGTTCACTCTTCTATCTCTTCGCTTATGGTGTCGCAACCCTTGGTGCTTTCGGCATCGTCACGTTGATTCGTGATGGTCAAGGAGAAGTGACTGACTTGAATCGTTGGGCCGGACTCGGAAAGAAGTCCCCAGCGATAGCATCGCTTTTTGCCTTGTTTTTGCTGGCTTTCGCGGGTATTCCGCTCACCTCGGGCTTCATCGGGAAGTTTTCTATATTCAGCGCTGCCTATGAGGGCGGCCTGCAATCAGTTGTGATCGTAGGCGTTCTTTCGAGTGCGATTGCTGCCTTCTTCTACATTCGAGTGATTGTCTTGATGTTCTTTACAGATTCCAGTGATTCCAGCGTGAGTGTGACCTTGCCTACACGAAGGTCTTCAATTGGCGTCTGGAGCGCTGGGATTGTGACGGTGGCGTTAGGTGTATTGCCAACTTCAACTCTCGCATTCATCACTGACCTCGCTATCTTTGCCCGGTGAATCAACCCCAACTAGCGATTCCTGGAATCGAGCCACTTCTCGCTGCTGACCTGACTCAGGGTCTTGCAAAAGTAGAGGAACTTCTTGAGAGTCATATCCAAGGCGACTATCCCTTAGTCGAGGAGACTTCGCGTCATCTCGTTCTCGCTGGTGGCAAACGTCTACGTCCGCTTCTTGTTCTGCTCACATCTCACCTTGGGCCTGAACGTGGAATGGATATCTACAAGGCAGCGGTGGCATGCGAATTGACTCATCTTGGCACCCTCTATCACGATGATGTGATGGATGAAGCGGCCCTTCGAAGAGGAGTATCTAGCGCTAATTATCGATGGGGTAATGCGGTTGCCATCCTTACCGGTGACTACCTCTTTGCAAAGACTTCGGCGCTTCTGGCCGAGGTAGGCCCTGAGGCGGTCTTGCTTCAGGCACTTACCTTCGAACGCCTCGTCATCGGACAGATCCAAGAGACTCAAGGACCCGCATCGGGTGAAGATGCGATGGAGCATTACATGAAGGTGGTTGCAAATAAGACTGCTTCACTCATCTCGACTTCGGCACGATTCGGTGCGATGCTCTCTGGTGCAGATCCTCGAGTTACTGAGACGATGACTGAGTTTGGTGAGGTAATAGGAATTGCCTTCCAACTTGCAGACGACATCATCGATATCGCCAGCGAGAGCAGAGAGTCAGGAAAGGTTCCTGGAACGGATCTCAAAGAGGGCATCCCAACTCTTGTGACACTTCTAGTTCAACAATCGACTGACCCCGCAGATGCTGATCTCAGAGAGATTCTGCGCTCGCCCATTCATGACGACCAAGTTCTCACAGATGTCTTGGCTCGCCTTCGAAGACATGGAGCACTGAAAGAAGCCAAAGCAAAGCTTGATGCGATTGCGATTCGTGCCGAGCGATTGCTCGAGGACCTACCAGATTCGCCGGTAAGGCAAGCCCTTTTTGGGCTAATTGGGGCGATCGTCAACCGTACGGCTTGACTTAACCAGATCGCGCCCAAGGATTATCAGCGCAATCCAGATACAGATGAATCCGATCAGCTTGATTTGATTTATATCTTCGTGATTGACACCAACTCCGATGAAGAACATGATCGTTGGCGTCATATATTGAAGCAATCCAACCGTCACAAGCGGTAGCCGATTAGTCGCGCCGTTGAAGAAGAGAAGTGGAGTTACCGTCGCAAGCCCCGTTGTCAGAAGAAGTACTGAGATTCCCCATGATTTACCGAATGAAGCGCTACCTTCGATTTCGAGGAAGATGAGATAACCGGCACTGGGAAAGAGTGCGACAAAGGTCTCAACCGATAGCGAATCGAGAGCACCCAGTTTGAGCCGCTTCTTTATCAAGCTATAGCTTCCCCAAGTCGATGCCAAGACTAGCGCAATCCATGGAAGTGCACCGTAACCGGCGGTGAGCACTACAACGCCGACACCTGCGATGAGTAGGGCTGATCGCTGGGCGGAGCGAATCTGTTCCTTCAGGATAAAGACACCAAAACAAGCGGTCACAAGCGGGGTGATGTAGTAACCGAGCGCTGATTCGACCACTCGATCAGCATTGACCGCCCAGATAAAAGTTCCCCAATTGATGGTGAGCAGCAGTGAGGCAAAGGCTAGGATGCGGAAGGTCCTGAAGTCCCGGATGAGCCCCCAAAAAATCTTGATTTTCTTCGCAAATTTCAGAAAGAGAAGACAAACTACGAGTGACCAGATACCTCTATGGACCAATATCTCAGCGGGAGAAACCGAACCCAACCACTTCCAATAAAAGGGAAGTAAACCCCAGAGCGAGTAGGCCGAAACCCCATAGAAGATGCCGGTGCGGTAGGAACTGCGCTCTCTATTCAATCCCTTCACCCGTTAACGGTAATTCGTGAACTGGACGGCAAAATCTAGATTGGCACCTTTGATCAGGGCTATAGCTTCTTGCAGATCATTTTTACTCTTGCTCGAAACCCGAAGTTCATCGCCCTGAATCTGTGCCTTGATGCTCTTGGGTCCAGAATCTTTGAGGAGTTTGGTCACCTTCTTCGCATTCTCTTGCGAGATGCCTTCTTTTGTTGTAACGACAATCTTATGTTCCTTGCCACTCAATTCGGGTTCGCCTGCTTCAATCGACTTCAACGAGACACTCCGTTTGACTAACTTTTCTTTGAAAACCTCAAGGGCAGCCTTTGCACGTTCTTCAGTCTCTGAAGTGATCGTAATCTTCTCTCCACTCTTGGAGATATTTGTTCCGGTATTTTTGAAATCGAAGCGAGTCTCAAGTTCTCGTGAGCATTGGTTGATTGCATTATCTAACTCAGCTTGATTGATCTTGGATACGACGTCGAAACTTGAATCAGCCATGATTCCCCTTTGATTTCGATATGGATACTATCCTTTGAAGGTCCGCAATCAAAGTTGGGAGCTCAACTCCGTCACCACATTAAATAGCGCGAATACATCCGCTTCAGTCGTCCTGAAATTCGTGTAGCAAGGGCGAAGCCAAGTCTCGCCATTAATTTGCGCGGTCGAAATGTAGAAACGACCATCTTCAAGGATTCTTTGGCAGAGTCTCTCGTTCAAAGCGCTACGGTTACTCTCGCTTGGACTGAGGAACTGGATGGGGGCGATAGAGAGATCTGGTGGATAGGGAAGTACGCGGAAATCGTTTCGCTGCGCAGCAATTTGATAGGTCAGTTCTGCAAGCCGAATGTTCTTTTCTATTGCAATGCGAAATGCCTCCGCGCCATGGGTCTTGAATGCAATCCACAACTTAAGCGCACGAAATGGACGTGAATACTCCAGGGTGAGGTCGACAGGATTGTAATCGTCGTTGGCATGAGGCATGTAAGCCTCGTGATGCGAGAAAGTCGTCGCCAATCCGTTGCGGTCTTTCATCAAGACTAAGGAACATGATTTCGGTACGAATAACCACTTATGTGCATCAATAGTTACCGAGTCGGCATCGTCCAAGCCTTCAAAAAGTTTGGAGCGAGCAGTTCCAGCAGCAGGCACGCCATATGCGCCATCAACGTGAAGCCATATCTGCTTCTCCTTAGCCACCTTCACAATCTCTCCGATCGGATCCACAGCGCCGGTGAGCGTAGTTCCGGCTGTTGCAACGATCGCTATTGGGGTTATGCCCGAAGAAAGGTCAATGTTGATTTGTCGTTTGAGCTCAGTAACGTTCATGCGATGATGACCGTCTATTGGGATGGAACGTAGTGATTCGCTCCCCATACCAAGCACTTCGATTGTTCGACGTACGGAGTAGTGAGATTCGTGGGAGGCGTAGATTGCAACCTTTCTATCTATCCCTAACTTTCGAGAGGCTGGCAATGCTTGATTTCGGGCTGTTGCAAGCGCGGTGAGATTGCTTACCATCCCGCCAGATGTGAAATATCCGATTGCACTCTTGAAACCAATGAACTCGCCGACCCACTTGGCGGTTTGTTGTTCCAACACCGTGGAAGCGCGAGAATCAATCGCCTGGTTGATGTCGTAGGAAGAGGCAAGAAAGTCGGCAATCGCACCTACTTCAAGTCCACTCGACCCGATATAGGCCAGGAATCGTGGCCGAGATTGAGCTATCGATGACTCCAATACATCAACAGATTGACCGAGGACCTCGATTATTTCCTGTGACCCTTCTGGCAACTGCTCGTTCAGGAGCGATTTGAGTGATGCTGTGAATTCAGGTTCGCTTTCTCGAGCGTGATCGAAGCTCCCCCAGATTCGCTCCATCTCTTTCGCTAGGAAATCTAAGACAGAATGCCTCTGCTCGCCGATACGCAAACGCTCCATTACTGCCTCATCAAATGCATGGAAATTGCGAGTTGCGCTCGATGGAGTCTGGTGACCAGCTCTGATTGTCGAATCGCTAGCGCTTGTGAGACATCTGAAAATGTTCTTCTCTCATACAGGATACCCATAGCTACATCTTTGAGTGAGTCAGGCAACGTCTCGATTGCGGCCAAGAGATCTTTGGCCGCAATCTTGGAGAGGTCCAATCTCTCGCCGTCGTCGTCAAAAGAGATGTCAAGGTCGAAGAAGTTGCTCACAGGCGAATCTCTCCACGCAACTTGTTCAGTTCTCGCCTCATTCCTATGCCAGCAATACCGACCAACTCGCCATCTCTTCGGTAACTCATGATGAACTCATCGCTAATCTCACCCTCAACAAGTGGCGATTCATTGGAAAGCTTTGGTTCTCCGTAGGACAAGATGCTAATACTGAATTGATCGCTCCAGAAGGAGGGAAGGGGATTGAACCGCTCCCCAGTTTGAAGATCCGGGATCGAACCCGGTTCATCTTGATGACAAATCTGGCGTCCGACCCATTTGGCTGATTCGATCGGGATATTCCAGTGCTCGATTCTGCGAGCGGGTAGCGATTGGGCGACGTAAGGGAAACGTGCGATGTCGCCTACAGCAAAGACGCGGTCACTTGAAGTTCCTAGTTCGTTCATCACTCGCAAAGTTTGATCCGTCAATACTCCATTTGAGAGGTCCAACCCATTACCCGTCAACCAATCGACATTTGGAATTGAGCCCACTGCTTCGATCAAGATGTCACAATGAAGTTCAGTGCCATCACTCAACACCACACCTTCGACTCTCTTGGTGCCGATCAGATCCTCGATGCTCAGTCCCAAGTGGAAATTGACGCCTTCACGCTCGTGGCGACGGCGGATTTCTCGACCGAAGGTATCGCCAAGGGTCCCAGCAAGGGGAATCTCTTCGATTGCGACTATATTGATAGTACAACCGAGCGTTCGAAGTGTGGCAGCCAACTCAAGTCCGATAAAACCTGCGCCAAAGATAACGACGCGCCTTTCGGGTGCAACTACTCCTCGTAATGACCTTGCATCATCGTAGGTGCGTAGCACATGACGTCCTTGACTCAAGTCATTCGGAAAGGAGAAACGTTTCGGACGTAAACCTGTTGCAGCCACTAAATAATCGAAATTATGTTTGGCGCCAGACTCCAGTCCGAGAGTTGACCCATCAATATCAAGCGACCTCGCTGGGTCGCCCAAGATGAATTCTGCCTGCAATTCTTCGTGCCGAATCGGAAAAGCGATATCCGCCAGAGACTTGCCTTTTGCCAAGAAATCCTTGGAAAGTGGCGGGCGGTTGTAGGGCAGATGAGACTCTGCACCGACCAGAGTGATTCCACCCGTAAAGCCAAATCGTCGTAGAGATTCAGCGGTACGTAGTCCGCCCATAGCGGCGCCAACAATCATGACGTGACTCAATCGCGGCCTCGATTCACCTCTTCAGACAAATGCGAATCAATCTACAATCGTGATTGCCTGCATCGGACACACATCAGTCGCAGCCCGGACATTTGCCAACTCCGAATCATCGGCGGTCGCCGTGTATTCCAACTTATCCGATTCATTGAGTTTGAAGACATTCGGAGCTTCATAGACACATTGCCCGTAGTGCTGGCACTTCTCCATATCTACCTGGATCTTGATCACGACTCCTCCTTGAGTTCTAGGTTGGTTTGGCTCTTCATCGCTTACGGGGAAGGCTCTACTCTTCAATCGTTGATGGGTAGAGGTCCTTTGACGGGGTTCGGATTCCCCGAAATTCCCAATCTCCGCCGAGTGCAGTCGAGATGACCTCTTCGCTCTCGGTCGGTTGGGCGCCGACTTCACTTCGGATTCGGTGACCTTCTACGATTCGATTGCTTAATCGACCTAGACCTTCCACTTCTACTTCAACCAAATCTCCGATCTCTACCGGCCTGGAATTCGCAGGAGTCCCGGAGAAGATCATGTCGCCAGAAACCAAGGTAATGGTGCGAGCGATATCTGCAACAAGGTAATGCATATTCCACTCCATGTTGTCAGTGTTGTCCTCTTGCTTCATAACACCATTGACGAAAGTTCTGATTTTCTTGTTCTTAAAATCCCAATCGGTGACCAATCCTGGGCCAACTGGCGCCAGTGAATCCGCGCCCTTGACTCGAAGCATGGAGCCGGCATCAGTATCTCGGAAATCGTGAAGTCCAAAGTCATTTCCAACGCTGTAACCGGCTATATAGCCACTCGCTTCTTCCATCGAAATGTCCTTGCACTGCTTACCGATGACGATGACAATCTCTCCTTCGTAGTTGAGCCAATTACAACGCTGGGGGCGGATGACATCTCCAAGGTGCGAATTGAGTGCCGTGATCGGTTTATGGAAGTAGGTGGGAGCAGATGGCAACTTTGTGAGGAATTCCTTGGTCCGGCTCTCATAGTTGAGATGCACTGCGATGATTTTTGTCGGAGTCGCCGGAGGAAGATGTTTTACTTGAGCAATCTCAAATGTGCGACCATCGGAAGCGAGTAGTTTTTCTCCCTCGCGCTCTACCGTTAACGAGGATCCATTGACTTCGATTCGACGAAACTCAGTCACGGGTCAGAACCAGATCCTTCGGCGTTGGGAATCCGCCTAAAGGTTCGGGGAAGTAGACATGCACCTGCCCGGTCCCTACTGAGTTCTCGTATTCGCTATAGAGGATCCCGGGTGCTTGATTTCGCTCTTCACCAAGGGCTCCAGCCATTGCGAGATAATGGAAGAACCCTGCTTCGGGTTTGTACTTTCTGAATGTGTCGAAGTCTTCCAGGATGGCACCATGATTGCCCTGCTTCATCCACTCGAGGACTTTGAGGTCGTATTGATAGGCCTCGGGTGTGAAGATATGGATCGGGTCGCTTGCCTCATGTTTTCGTAAATCACGCAACTTATGGAATGTGTGCGAAAGCGCGCCTGACGCGATAAGGAATACCTTTCGATTGCTATCACGAATCGCCTCACCTAGGGCACGACCAGCTCTAATGAAATCCTCGGGAGTTCCGGTCTGACACACAGACATGCTGATCCATCGCTTCTCATCCAGGCCCCGGCCAAGGTAGTGCCAGAGATTCACAGTCGCATAGAAAATAGGAAGATGAGGGTCAGCAATGGGAGTGATCCAAGTTCCATTCTTCTCGTCATAGTTGGAAAGTGACTTGGCAAGTTCAGGATCTCCTTTGATGGAATAGGGGATTTGTGTCATGCCTCGTGGCAATTCCTCTGAAGTGAAAAGGCCAGAGCGTTCCGCAGCAGAAGTGATGACAAATTCAACTGTGGTTGCCCAATGGCTATCGAGTACGACTACAGTGTCGTAGTCGAGTTTCTCGAATACGTCTTTACGTAGTTTCTTGAGTCCGGGCACCAATGAGATCTCTTGACCTTCATTGAGGTCCTTCCTGACTGTCTCTGGCAACATGATGGTCGGTACATGAGCCAAGAGCGCCGCGCCAACAACCTTTCCCATTCTCTACTCCTTCCATCCGTTCGGTGCAATAACAGTGTTCTTGACATCTGCATAGAAATCAAAGGACCACGTGCCACCATCGCGACCGATACCAGACTTCTTTGATCCGCCAAACGGGGCGCGAAGGTCCCTGACGAAGAAGCAGTTAACCCAGATAGTTCCAGCCACCAAGTTTTTCGAGAACTTCGCTGCATGATCTCTACCGCCAGAGACGACTATGGCGGCAAGTCCGAATTCCGTGTCGTTTGCCATGTCAAGAGCTTCGGCGTCATTGGCAAAAGTCTGCAGACAAAGCACTGGACCGAATACTTCTTCACGAAAAATCTCACTCCTAGGGTCAGGCTTCATCACGAGCGTCGGTTGATAGAAGAGCCCACCGAGTTGCGAATTTGGTTGACCACCAAGAACCACATTGGCTCCATCTTTCTTCGCGCGCTCGACAAAACCTGCTATTCGAGCCAGGTGATCGGGGTGAATCTGTGGTCCCATCTGAGTCTCTTCTTCACGAGGGTCGCCTTGTCTTATCAAGGCTGCCTTGGTGATGAAGAGTTTCGTGAATTCCTCAACTACCTTCTCGTGTACCAAGATCCGGGTACCTGAAAGGCAGACTTGTCCAGCATTATCGTATTGTTCAACGGCAAGCGTTGATGCAAGTTCAAGGTCAGCGTCTTCAAGGACGATCAATGGACTTTTCCCACCAAGTTCGAAAGTGATTGGCGTCAGATTCTCAGCAGCTGCTTTGGCGATGACCTTCGCGGTCGGAACAGAGCCGGTGAATGAGATCCTCGAGATGTCAGGATGCTGAGTCAACGCCGCGCCTGCCTCTTCACCGAGTCCAAAGACAACATTGAAAACACCGGCAGGCATGCCTGCCTTGATCGTCAAATCTGCGAAGAAACTTGCAGTGAGTGGTGTCCATTCGGCTGGTTTCAAGACCACGGTGTCGCCCGCAGCGAGAGCGGGTCCGATTTTCCACGTTGCGAGCATCAATGGCGCATTCCATGGTGTGATGAGCGCAGCGACTCCTGATGGATCCCACGAGACGAAATTGGTATGACCTCGGGTTTCGAAAGGTTCATGCTTGAGTTCATTGACTGCCCATTCGGCAAAGAAGCGAATATTGGCGGCGGCTCGAGGCATGACTCCTCTGCGATGCGAGCGAAGCAACGCTCCATTGTCCAATGTTTCGATCTGAGCCAGAATCTCGACATTGTCTTCAATTAGTTTCGCGAGTCGTTCCAAGATCTCACCGCGGCCCTTAGGTCCAAGATCTCGCCATACCGGAAATGCGCTTCGTGCCGCAGTGACGGCGCGATCAACTTCGGTGGCACTACCTCGTGAGAATTCTCCTAGAAATGTGCCATCTATAGGCGAGGTGTTGCGGAAAGTCCGCTTCGAGTCAACGCGAGCGTTATTGATGAAATGTCCGGTAGGGATCTCGACGCCGGCAACAGGGACAGTCTTCACTGTGGAACCTCCATTCGCGCCACTGAGCTCACGTCGTAAAGATCCTAATCGTTAGGATACTAACGAGATGGCTTAGGCTACTCTAGGCATTCTTCTCTGTGAAGTGAGAGTCGCGAGGAGGTTCGGGTGGCAAGATCACGACGGCCCCAAATTGCCATCCCGGCCAGACTTGCTGACTCCACCTCGGCTACTCGATATAGCGGAATCGTCACGGCAAGACGACTCGCAGAACTTGTCTGGGCGGCTGGAGGTGAGCCGCTAACCTTCCTTCCGGTCTTGGGGACTACCTGGTCCGAGCGCCTTGACGCCATCGATGGAGTTTTGATGCCGGGTGGCGCCGACGTCGATCCCAAGCGCTACGGACAAGAACATCAATCGACCGAACTTTATGGGATTGATTCATTGCAAGATCAAGCCGACATGGAGCTGGTGAGATACGCACTCACTTCGTCAAAGCCGCTCCTGACTATCTGCCGGGGGACACAAGTCGCAAATGTCGCCCTAGGTGGCTCGCTCATTCAGCATATGGAGAAACCGCACCTTAATCATCTCTCAGTTATCGAGTTCCAAACGATGGATCCAGCGCTAGGCATCGCAGACTCGAAGATCTTAGCCTCTTGTTTTCATCATCAGGCCATTGATCGATTAGGGAAGGGGATAACACCGCTTGCTTTTGCGCCAGAAGGCCACATAGAGGCAGTGCGGTATGCATCAGCCTCATGGGCCTTCGGACTTCAGTGGCACCCTGAAGATAACTATCTCGATGAATCGCGACAACTAGCAATCGCGAAGGCATTTATTGAAGCAACCCGGAGTTAGCTCTTCTTCTTGCCCTTGGTTGCTGGACCATTCTGGGCATGAATGGTCATCTTGCGAAGGGCATCTGCAGCGCCTCTTCGCTCTTTCGTCCCTAGTGAAGCGGCTAAGAAGACCTCTTCCTTGTTGAATTCAGGAAAAATTCTCTTCATCAATCGTTTTCCATCACCGGTGAGGGTGACAATGACAAGGCGGCGGTCCTCTTTGCTCTGTCTCTTCGCAATCCAACTCTCTCGTTCAAGAGTCTTCAATACCCCGGTCAAAGTTGCCTTTGATGTTCCGACTTCTTCTGCAATATCTCGGGTTTCGATCTCTTGCCAAACCCAGACCACCCAGAGAACGACAAATCCAGTCCAAGAGAGTCCATGGCGAGAGAGAATCTCTCGTTCAAGGTGATTCCTAACTGCACTTGCGGCACGGAATAGATTCGACACAACCGCCATAGCTTTGAAGTCGATCTTCATACCTCGAAGCAAGGTTGAGACCTGGCGCTCTGTCTCTTGGAGAGTGTGTGCGCCGGCCATAGCTCTAATCCTATAGCCCGAGATTGCTTCTCGCTGTTGCGCACCGGTGGTATTCTCTTTTCGTTCGTACCCTAACGAGTGGAGTGACGATGGGTTCTGCGATAAACCTTGCCGATCTTGATCTCTTCGAGTCTGGCGCGCCTTGGACGGTCTTCAAGGGATTGCGCCAGCAGGAGCCACTTCATTGGAGCGAAGAACCCGCACCGAATCACGGTTTCTGGTCTCTCACTCGATACCACGACATCGTGTCGGTACTACGCGATCCTGCGACCTTCACTAGTGAAAGGTTTACCAATCTCGAGGAGGTCGATGCGGATCAAGAGGAGGCTCGTCGCTCACTCCTTGAAACTGATGGTTCGCGACATCGTGCATTGCGTAGGCTGTTGCAAGGACAATTCACTCCGGCTGCGGTAGCCCACTATGAGACTTTCCTTAGAGGATTGACCGCAACCACTTTGGATAATGCCTTCGCTCAAGGCGAGTTCGACTTCGTTCGGGATGTGGCCGCTGACTTTCCCATAAACGTCTTGGCGCGACTTCTCGATGTTCCCGCAACGGATAATCGGCAACTCATTGAGTGGGGAAATCGGATGATCGGCTTTGATGACCCCGAGCATGCCGATATTCTGATAAGCGATCCCGACAGCGAGAGGTATCGATTGGTTCCATTCCGTTCACCAGCGGCGCTGGAAGTCTTTGCGTATGGCGATGGGCTGGCAAAGGAGCGACGCGGAAAGAATGGCAAAGATTTGGTCTCCGTTTTGGTCAATGGGGAAATGAGCGATGGCATCCCACTTACTGAAAGGGATTTCCACACTAACTTCCTGTTATTGGTTGTAGCGGGAAATGAGACGACACGACACACCATCACGCACACGATGATCAACCTCATCAATCATCCGGATCAACTGGCTCGACTTCAAGAGGATCCTGATTTGATCCCTTGGGCCGTGGAGGAATTTTTGCGCTTTGCTAGCCCGGTCTATCACTTCCGGAGAACGGCGACGAAAGATGCCGAAATTCATGGCAAGACTGTAAAGAAGGGTGAGAAGGTGGTGACTTGGTTCGCATCGGGAAATCGGGACGAGGCAATATTCGAAAATCCAGATAAATTCGATGTGACACGAAATCCAAATGAACATATGACCTTCGGCCGAGGAGGTCCACATATGTGCCTCGGTAACGCCCTTGCCCGTATCGAATTACGGGTGATGTTCGAAGACCTGATTGGAAGGATTGATTCAATGGAAGTCACCGGTCCCGTTGATTATCTGCGATCGAACTTCGTTCATGGAATCAAGCGAATGCCGGTGAAAGTGAACCTTCGTTAGATAAGCCTTGCTACGTTCTTCAGGAATGAGTCGACTAGTTTGAAAGTGCGTTCTTTCGCCGCTGGCTCATGGGCGATCGTTTGTGCAAGCATCACATCTGGATCTTGCCCGTCCTCGACCACTTCATTTCTGCCACCCCAGTCAAGCCACTGTTTCAAGGAGTGTGCGTCGATTTCAGGATGGAATTGGAGCGCGAGCGAATTCTTGATGATGAAAGCTTGAGAGGCAATGGGGTTTCTTGCGATCTCCGTTGCACTGGGCGGCAGTTGCCAGCGATCGTAGTGAAACTGAAACCACGGGCCCTCGGGAACTAAATCAGGTTGATCACTCCAGATGGATTTCCAACCGATCTCACATTGGGGAGCCTTTGACACAGAACCGCCAAGCGCACGAGCAATCAATTGGCCACCAAAACAGATTCCTAAGACTGGCTTGCCAGATTCGACTATGGCGCGAATCCACTCCACTTCGGGAAGGAGCCAGTTACCAATACACTTATCATCCCAAGCGCCCCAAGGTGCGCCGAGTGGAATTATCAGGTCGAATTCATTCGCATCGGGAAACTTGAACGTGACATTCGGGGTAGTGAAATTTTCCGCTGCAACGACGACAACTTCAGTAGTTTGAAAACCATGATGGTGGAGTCGCTCGGCGACGGGACCAGGTGGTGAGACATGATCATGTTCGATGAAGAGGGCTTTCATTCGCGCCTCCTGCACGCTTGATATGTTCTGAATTGCTTTCAATTGGTGCTCAAAGGGTCTTGCCAATCCTACCCCAACAAACCTTAGAATGTCGTTCGCGTCCTAATGAAATTCCAACGACCCACAAGGAGATGACAATGTCGAGCTCAGTCGATAACTGGAAGAAGGAACTGAAAACTCTCGGCGTTGATGTGTTGCAAGTGATGTACTCCGATGTGCTTGGTGTGACTCGATCCAAGTATGTACTGACGTCAGAACTTGAGAAGGGAGTCAGCCATGGGCCATCTTTCTGCCAAGGTGTCTGGGTAACGACCAATCGCGGCGGCGTCTTGGATGCCGGCAATATCGCTTCAGATGGGCTCCAGGATTTCATGACCAAGATGGATTCCAGTCGAGTCAGGAAACTCCCATATGAGCCAGGAATGGCATGCACAGTCGTCGATGCCTTCAACCCTGACGAATCCGAAAATCAATTCGCTCCCCGTACCGTCTTAAAGAAGATTATCGCGGGATATGCAAAGCATGGCTTGGTGCCCATAGTCGGACCAGAACTTGAGTTCTACATCGCAAAATGTGTCGAGGGGAAGTTCTCTCGCTTCCACGAGAACGTCGGATTCGTCTACACAACTGGGTCAATGGTCGATCCGGATGGAACTTTCTTACGCGTGCTTCGCGCGCTCGATCAGATGGAACTTGGTGCGTTCGCCGGAAATCATGAATTCAGCCCCAGTCAATATGAAATCAATCTGTGGCATGGAGAGGCGCTTGACGCGGCAGACCGAACATTCATCTTCAAGACTGCAATCAAAGACATGGTTTATCGCGAGGGGAAGATTGCTACCTTCATGGGCAAACCGTGGGGCGACGAAGGTGGTAGCGGATTTCATTTGCACTTCTCAGTGGCTGATAAGAACGGCCAGAATAAGATGCATGATGGAAAAGATGATTTATCCGAAGTGGCACATTCCCTCATTGCAGGGATATTGGCCAATGCTGCCGCGATTACCGCTTTTGCCAATCCCACCGTCAATGCATTCAAGCGGCTTGGACCTGATACTTTGGCGCCGTTCCGCGCAAATTGGGGATTCGACAATCGAAGTTGCATGGTTCGAATTCCGCCAGAACGTGGCAGTGGCACACGTCTCGAAGTTCGCGTCGGTGATGGTGCAGCGAATCCGTATCTGGTCATCGCCGCGATCTTGGCAGCGGGACTAGATGGAATCGACCGGAAACTAAAGTGTCCAGATGCCGCAGTCGGCATGTCATATGAGATGGAGTCGGCTCCCATTTTGCCAATGACTTTTACCGATGCGCTCGATGCGCTCGAAGCAAATTCCCAGATGAGGAGTCAACTCTCCCCAGAACTAGTCGAAACTTTCTTAGTGCTCAAGCGTGAGGAAATCGAACGCTATAACAAGGAAGTCTCCGATCCCGCGACTCGTGACGTTACTCAATGGGAACAGGATGAGTACCTACTCCGCTACTAAGCCGAATTCAATCCATGAAAGTTCAGATTGTGGGATTAGATCTATCGAGGAGTAGTCTTCCACCGTTGAAAGTTACTCCCACTTCTCTGTAATACCCACCAATCATCTCTTTGATAGGAAGAATGGAAGCAAGTTCATCCCATGGAGAGTCAAAAAGTTCAAGCTCTGCATCGCCTGCCCATGGTTGTCCGAGATCGGCATCAACACCGCTCATAGTGATCAATTGATCCAAGGAATTTCCTAGACCTGGAGTGATGGAAGGAACCCACCGACTATGGAGCATCGGATGGCCATTGACGAATCCATTTGTTTGGGATGGTTCTCGAAGTGTGACTCGAGCGCTAGCCAGTCGATAGTCATAAGCGGCGATACTCGCACCGAGCTGCGCACCCGGTTCAAGTCGTGGTGTCGCTTTCCCTCGGTTGAATAGCCTGGTCAAGCCAATCGAACCAATCTTCTTCGGGTATCCCTGGAACCAACCTCGAGCTAGAGAAAAGTCCTTGGTAACCCAGATTGCGACACACCTACTGTAAGTCGTCTTTTTGTATTGGCAACGAATAACGAGAAACGCCTCAAGATATTGTGATCGAAGCGGATCAAGGAGTTCTACCTTTGATTGTGAACAACTTTGCCAGTCTGCCCATATCAACGCGACTGCACCAGGATCTTCTTCTGCCAACGAAATCTCTTCGGGTAGAAGAGCTCGCACATTCTTAGGTTCTGTTCGATACTCCACTGTGAGGAGATTTCCGGAATAGAACCAAGGCATATCTGGAGCGATGGCACTCTTTCCACTTGGCGTACGGGGTGCGAAGAAACCCCGTAATGGTGACATCGCTGCGACTCCTTGTGTGGACGAGTTGAATCTTCTTCGGAAACACCCGAAAATCCTTGACTTCGGGTGTTTCCTACGCCACCCTATATCAAATTCGTTCGTATATGAACGATTCCGAACCGGTTAGCAAAGGAGCTGGCATGGCAGGAGAAAATTCTTCATTGAGGAAGGGCAGGCTTGGCGTATTCGGCATAGTGTTCTTTGTCGTCGCAGCCTCTGCTCCCCTTGTTGGAATGACCGGTGCAGTACCGGTAGCGATGGTTCTAGGTAATGGTGCCGCAACCCCAGGTGCATATCTCGCCGCAGGAATTACTTTACTTATCTTCTCGGTGGGATATGCAGCTATGAGTCACCACGTGACGAACACAGGTGCCTTCTTTGCATTTGTCGGCAGAGGACTTGGTATGAAGGCAGGTGTTGCTTCAGCCTATGCATCATTAGTTGGATACATCACCATCCAGCTGGCAATCTATGGATTCTTCGGCTTGGTCATGAACATCACGATGGCGGACTATGGTCTCAATCTTTCGTGGTGGGTCTGGGCACTGATCAGTTGGTTGCTGGTCATAGTGCTATCGGTGCTGAGTGTTGATGTTGGTGCAAAGATACTTGGCACGCTGCTTGTGATTGAGCTCTTCTCGCTCTTGCTTGTTGGCCTCGCCATCTTCGCGAAAGGTGGACCAGAGTCTATGGACTTCGGGGCGTCCTTTAATCCATCGGATGTATTCGCAGGAGGTTTTGCCGGCACGGCAGGAATTGCCCTCGCCTTTGCCTTCGCCTCTTTTATTGGGTTTGAAGCAACCGCTATCTACGGTGAGGAGTCACGAGATCCTAAGCGTGACGTTCCTAAGGCCACATATCTCGCAATCGTGACTATCTCTGTTCTCTTCGCTTTCGTCTCATTTGCGATGGTTCTCGGAATGGGCTCTAGTAAAGCAGTGGAGCAAGTCCTGGCTCGCTCCGGTGATCTTGCCGATCCTGCGGGAGTTCTATTCAGCCTTGGTGGTGAGTATGTAGGAACATGGATTGTGGACGTGATGAAGATCTTGGTCCTTACATCTCTATTCGCAGGATTGCTCGCATTCCAGAATGCAGCCTCGAGGTACTTCTTCGCAATGGGGCGAGCTGGCGTGATGCCAAAGCGTTTGGCGACCACCAATGATTCGGGTGCACCACAGATGGCGTCAATAGTCACCTCAGCTATCGCAGGTATTGTCATTGTGATCTTTGCGGCAGGAGGTCTGGATCCCTATACCAAGTTATTCAGTTGGATGAGCGGAATCTCGGTGATTGCTATCGTGGCCATTGAAATTTTGGTCTCGCTTGCAGTGCTTCGTTACTTTAGCTCGCAAGGTGGCGGCAATGTCTTTAAGACTAAGGTTGCTCCGCTAGCGTCTATCGTGCTCTTGGTCGGTGGCCTCTACCTGCTGATGTCTCGATTTAATCTTTTGGCTGGCACGGTCGCGGCGGAAGTGGATCCAACGCTTCCGGAGAGTGCTTGGAAACTTTCTGGTCTTGGTTGGTTCCTTGTCCTCTCGCCTTTCATAGCGATGCTAGTTGGCCTGGTAGTGGCATCAAAGTCAAAGAGTAAGAATGAATCCCTGACTCGGGATTTTTCATAGCAGGGTTCGTACGTTAGAGATCGACCCCGAGCCCTTTGGCCCGGGGTCGATCCAATTGGGAGCCCTGTGAGTCGTGGGCAGGCGTTGATTGCGGAGTGAGTTTCTCGAAGGAAATCTAAACGTCATTCAGTTGTTATTGCGTCAATCCTCAGCAAGTTCTAGGGTTGTCCCACTTGAAATTCGTTCGTGGTTGAACGAAGAAAATCGAAAGGGCAAATATGAAGTCAAGAAAGTCGAAGCTGTTTGGCGCAATCGCCATCGCAGCTTCAATTGCTTTGACTGCGACGGGCTGCAGCTCAGATGAGGGCGGCAACGCAAGCGGTCAAGTAGAAGTGTTTTCTTGGTGGACCGGTGGAGGTGAAGAAGCAGGCCTCAACGCGCTCGTTGAAGTATTCAAGCAGGAATATCCAGATGTTGAATTCGTCAACGCAGCTGTTGCAGGTGGTGCAGGTACAAACGCCCGCGCCGTCCTAGCTACTCGTCTTCAAGCAGGCGAAGCACCAGATTCATTCCAGGGTCACGCCGGCGCGGAGTTGATGGACTACATCACTGCGAGTCAACTTGAGGATCTCTCCTTCCTCTATGACGAAGAAGGTTGGCGTGATGTCATGCCAGCAACACTTCTTCCGCTCATCACTGTCGACGGAAAGATTTACTCCGTTCCAGTAAACATCCACCGTGCTAACGTCATGTGGGCGAACCCAAAGGTCCTCGCTGACAATGGCATCACTATTCCAGGAACATGGGATGAGTTCTTTGCTGCAGCAGATAAGTTGAAGGCAAAGGGCATCACACCTCTAGCACTAGGCGAGCAGTGGACTCAACTCCACCTCTTCGAGACCGTGCTTCTTGGCGTTCTTGGTACTGACGCCTATAACGGCCTCTGGGATGGATCAACTGGTTGGGACTCTGCAGAAGTTAAGGGCGCACTTGATACCTTCAAGAAGGTCCTTACTTACACAAACTCTGATGCAGCAAGCCTTAGCTGGCAGGATGCTTCCAAGCTCGTCATTGACGGCAAGGCAGCTTTCAACATCATGGGTGACTGGGCAGAAGGTTATTTCCGCGTGGACAACTCACTTGTTGAACAAGAGGGTTACACCTGGGCACCAGCTCCAGGAACAGCGGGAACCTTCCAGTTCCTCTCGGATTCATTCACACTCCCAATGGGTGCGAAGAATCGTGATGCAGCGATTGCATGGCTCAAGGTCGCTGGATCAGCAGCCGGACAGGATGCGTTCAACGTGAAGAAGGGTTCGATCCCTGCACGTAGCGATGCCGATAAGGCTATCTATCCTCCATACCTCCAGTCCGCTATGGATGACTGGGGTAGCAATGAGATCGCAGGATCACTGACACATGGTGTGACTGCATCTAATGCATGGAAGGCAGAAATCGACACCGCACTTGGCCTCTTCCTACAGAATAAAGATGTAGCGAAGTTCCAAGCAGCGCTCGCTACTGCTGCAGCAAACGCAGGTAAGTAGTAACTAAGGAACTGGGAGCGGCCTTTGGGCCGCTCCCAGTTCTATTACGAGTAAGGAATCCCATGAAGCGGGCCAAGGACTGGATGCCTGGCTTGCTCTTGACCGCACCATCTTTTATCGCGCTCGCCGTCTTCGTCTATGGCTTCATCGGTTGGAATTTTCGAATCTCTCTCACAGATTGGAAAGCGCTCTCACCTGACTTCAACTTCATCGGATTGAAGAACTATCGAGACTTACTCGTCGATGAACGATTCAAGATCGATATCAAGAACTCTCTTATCTTCACCGTGGTCTTCATGGTTGCATGCCTACTCTTAGGTTTGCTCTTGGCAATCTTGCTGGATCAGAAACTGAAATTCGAGGGACTCTTCAGGAGCGTCTATCTCCTGCCTATGGCAATCTCCTTTATCGTCACGGGTGTTGTCTGGCGCTGGTTGATGAATCCTGCGACTGATGATCGAATAAGTGGAATCAACTTGCTCTTCACAAAAGTTGGTCTTGATCCCTTGGTCAATCAATGGCACTTGACTCCCAACTGGGGGATGGCCGGAATCGCCCTACCTGCGGTTTGGCAGATGGCTGGCTACACAATGGCGCTTTTCTTAGCGGGAATCCGAAGCATCCCTGAAGAGATCCGTGAAGCTGCTCGAGTAGATGGTGCATCGGAGTGGCGGATCTATCGCCATGTGATTTTGCCACAACTTCGCCCCATCGCACTTTCGGCCATCGTGATCCTTGGTCATATATCACTCAAAGTCTTCGACTTGATCATTGCTATTGCAGGAAAACAACTCGCTCTTGATGTCCCAGCGATCTATATGTGGCAGACATCTTTTGATGCATACAACTTCGGTAAGGGTGCAACTCTTGCAACATACATTCTCTTTAGCGTTGCGATAGTCATCGTTCCTTATCTGATTTTCACCATGCGTCAGGAGCGAAAGTCATGAAGAAGTCTCGCCTCCTTCTCTATCCAGCGCTGATCTTCTTCCTCATCTTCTTCTTGCTTCCGGTCTATGTGGTTGTGGTGACCTCACTCAAACCACTTGGCGATATCTCACTCTCAACGATGTGGTCATTGCCAAAGTCGCTTGACTTCGTCAATTACTCACTTGCTTGGGAGAAACTCGGCCCTTCGGTCATCAATAGCTTCCAACTTGTCATCCCCGCTGCGGTGATTGCAGCATTCCTAGGCAGCATGAATGGTTTTGTCCTGGCTAAATGGAAGTTTCCGGGCGCAGATATCGTCTTTCCGATAATCCTCTTTGGGATGTTCATTCCCTATCAATCAATCTTGATTCCGCTCGTCACCACCATGCGCGAACTTGGAATCTACGGTGGTATCCCTGGATTGATCCTGGTTCACGTCATCTACGGGCTGCCGATCATGACTCTCATCTTCCGTAACTATTACGCCTCTGTTCCGACTGAGTTGATAGAAGCGGCGAAAGTCGACGGAGCTGGAATGCTCGGCACCTATTTCCGCGTCGTTCTCCCGATCTCTATCCCAGCCTTCATCGTTGCCATCATCTGGGAATTCACGTCGATTTGGAACGACTTCCTCTTCGCAGTCGTCCTCACTGGTCCCTCTTCATGGCCCGTCACGGTCGCGCTCAACAACATCGCAGGAAGCCAGATAGTCCAGTGGAACGTGCAGATGGCTGGTGCGCTCATTGCTTCACTTCCGACTGTTCTGGTCTACATAATCCTTGGTCGCTATTTCCTTCGTGGGCTTATGTCAGGAGCGCTGAAGGGTTAATCAAACCCAGCTCAAAGTTTGTTTGGCCAGGTATCACTGAGCTTGTAGCCAAATGGGTAGGGATCAGTTGGATCAAGTCGATGCTCGTAACTTCCCGTAATCCAGGCTTGTCCTGCAACAGATGGTCGAATCGCACGCTTTCCACCGACGCTCAACTCTTCTTCAATACGGCAGTCAAACTCGGAATCAATGATTGAGCGTCCAATCATTCGATCTCCTAGCTTGAGCAGACCTTGTGCATGTAAGAGTGCGAGCCTTGCCGAACACCCAGTCCCAGTGGGGGATCGATCGATTTTTCCTGGCTGAATTGCTACTGCATTCTTGCTGATTGCAATCCCATCCTCAAAGAAGATGGGTTTGGCGATTTGAGTGAAGGAGAAGTGTCGCCAATCAGGATTTGTGGGATGTGAAAAAGTTAGCTGCTCATTCGCGGCTCGGGTGAATTTCATGCCGACCTCGGCAAGATCTCGTGCCTCATGGGGTGCTATCTCAAAACCAAGATCCTCCGAGTTAATAATCACGAAACTATCTCCACCGAAGGCTGTATCGACAGTGAAGGTACCCAGACCTTCGACTTCTAATTTCGTGGCTATCATGCCGACAAATGATGGAACGTTCGTCACCCTGATTTCTTTGACTTTCCTCCCCGAAACTTTTGCTTCCACCTCAACCAATCCACCAGGGGCTTCCATTTTGAATCGCATCACCTCGGAAGTTATTGGAATGATTCCACTCTCGAGTGCGACTGTCGCCACACAGATCGAATTAGATCCTGACATCGGTGGTGTGTCTTCAGGTTCCATGATGATGAATCCGATTTCGGCCTCAGGGTTAATCGGCTTCACTAAGAGATTCACGTGCCGAAATACGCCACCGCGCGGCTCTTGAAGCATATAGTTTCGCAATCGCTGGTCTGTGGCAATGAAGCGAGACTTCTCCCAGAGAGTGGCGCCAGGAATTTCATCAACGCCGCTGATAATCACATCGCCAACTTCGCCCTCTGCATGACAGCTGATTACCTTGACGGGCTCATTGAATAACACAGGCGCGATTATTGCGGTTTCATTTCGATAACGCTCTGTTGTACCCTTACGCTCGCGCAATCAAGGCATGGTGGGTTGCCCGAGCGGCCAATGGGAGCGGACTGTAAATCCGCCGGCTCTGCCTTCAGTGGTTCGAATCCACTACCCACCACCATCACTCGAGAAATCTCGTCCGAGCGACGCAATAGAGGGGGAGAGATGGCGAAAATTGCAGTAGTCACCGGTGCTTCTGGTGGGATGGGTCGCGCCATTACAAAGGCTTTGATTCGGGATAGTCACTTTGTTGTTGGGCTCGATATCAAGGACCCGAGTGAGAAATTCGATCCAACTCAATATGCCCACTTCACGTTAGATCTCACTAAGTCCGATGAGATTGACTCAGTATTCGGAGAGATCGAATTACGATTTGGTGGCGTCGATGCCTTAGTTAACAATGCTGGAAGTTGTTTCATGTCGGATTTTCCTGAGATACCTGCCGATGAGTTTGAACTTCAGATGGCAGTGAACTTCTCATCTGCTTTCTATTGCTCGCAGGCCGCGGTTAAGTCAATGCTTAAACGAGATGGTTTCAAGAAGATTGTGAATATCTCATCGAATGGCGCATATAACTTCGATGTCTTCGATCCGCCACACTATCGAGCAAGCAAGGCAGCAATGGATACCTTAACCAAGGATCTTGCTCGTCGTTATGCCAAGGAGAGGATCTGTTGTAACTCGATAGCACCAGCAATGACTGAGACCCCACTCTTTGATCTTTTGACTGAGGAGACTCTCAATAAAGCGATTTCGAATATGCCCCAAGGAAGACCGATGCAGCCTTCACAGATAGCGGACTGGGTGGCGTTCTTGATTTCGCCAGCGGGAGATGTAGTAAGTGGAAACGTGATCATCATCAACCAAGGTAGGGACGTTCGGTAGGTCTCCACAAATCCCTTAACAAGGGATTTGTACTAAAGGTAACGCTCTGGGGCCTTCTTCAACTCACTCCACTGCGTCGGACCGTGGCCAAAGATGACAAGAGCACCTTTTTCTTTACCAAGATCGAGCAGACGGTGCGCATGATGGAGAGCGAGTTCAACATTCCAGGAATCCTTACAACCCTCTTCAACTTCCTCAAGACGTGAGATCGCATCGCTAGTCCAGACTATTGAGCCAGTCTTTGGAAGTTCCACGTATACGGCTAGTTCTCCGGGTGTGTGACCTGGTACGAAGAGAATCGTGAGGCCAGGTGCGATCTCAGTATCTTGGTTGATAAGAATGTAATCCCGGTCTGGCCATTCGTATGTTTGCTTGCCTCGCCAATAGAGAGGTTTAGACAACGCTCGCTCTGGTCCTCCGATGATGATCGGCTTACCAGGGAATGATTCGATATTTCCCATATGGTCGATATGGGTATGCGTGATAAGAAGATAATCGACATCGGCCATTGTGAGACCCAATTTGGCTAACTGTGCTGCAGGCTGGTTCTCATTGGTAAGTGATAGAACTTTTCCAAACTTGCCTAACTCGTCTTCCTCGCTAGCAGCATTGATATCGTCGGCGTACTTTTGAGGGAATCCTGAATCGATAAGAATTCGCTCTCCAGCATCTGTCTCGATTAATGCCCCCGGAATCCCAATGATTCGTCCATTGGCGTGGACTTGAAAGAGTCCGAAGTCCAGAACGCTCAGTGAAATAGGTCGACCTTTGAGGAGATGGGCCATGGGCTTATCGAATCACAGAGTTGGTGCTAGCGTCGTCTTTGATGTCCACACTCAGACTTGGTTTGATCTTGGCTCTCTTTGCTGCATCGGCAACTGTGATCGGGTGGTCACTCATCGCCTTACGCAAGCAGGTGAGTGAACAGTTCCTTGCATTCACTCTTCTCTTGGTAGCCGGTGCCATGATTGCGGTCAGTTTCGTTCAGATACTTCCAACAAGTATTCGAGCGATTGGCTCTGCTTCGCAACCACTTCTCTGGTTTGTAGTTGGAGTCTTTCTCATTTGGATTCTCACTCGGATGGATTTCACCTCTGGTTCTCAATCAAAAGTCGCTCAATCGGCATTCGTGATTGCATTTGCGATTGGGTTACATAATCTCCCTGAAGGGACGGCGACTATTGCCTCTACTCTGGTTGATCTCGAGACGGGGATAACTACTGCCATTGTTGTCGCACTCCACAATATTCCAGAGGGAATCGCGATTGCTACAACGTCAAGGCTTGCCGGGTTTGGAAAGGCTAAGGCGCTTCTTCTTACATTGCTCGCCACCTTTGCCGAGATGGTGGGCGCCATTGCTGTCTTTCTCTTTGGTGAAGGACTTTCCAATCTGGGCTCGGCGCGATTACTTGCCCTGGTTGCGGGAATCATGGTCACGATTAGCACTCGTGAGTTGATTCCTTTCTCGGGCCGAATTCTTCTTACCAAGCGAAACGGGTAGCGTAGGAACCCGTTACCTGAACTCTCTGAAGGAGTATTTCCTGTGTCCACCATCAAGGCAGTCGAGTGGCATGATGGAAAGTTAGTGCTCCTTGATCAAACTTTGATTCCAGTTGAAGAAAAGTACCTTCATCTCTCAGATGTCGACTCAATCATTGATGCAATCAAGCGCTTGGTGGTCAGGGGCGCACCTGCCATTGGAGTCGCAGGAGCCTACGCAGTTGTAGTTGCGTTGGATGAAGCCGTTAGAGAGAGATCCAGCAAGGAAGAGCTTGAGCAGATGATTGATGCGATTCGAGATGCGAGACCAACTGCTGTCAATCTTGGATGGGCGGTTGAGCGCGTCAGAAAACTCGTACCGATGGGACGAGAAGCGGTCCTTTCCGAAGCCCATCAGATCGCCAAGGAAGATCGACTCTCGGGTGATGCCATGGGTGCAATCGGAGCCGATTGGCTTATCAATCACTTAGGCTCGAAGCCACTCACTCTTCTCACTCATTGCAATACAGGTTCACTGGCTACGACCAGTATCGGCACTGCACTCGGTGTTGTACGCACGATGCACTCGAGGGGTCTGGTCAAAGAGGTATATGCCGATGAGACTCGGCCACTACTTCAAGGGAGCCGGCTCACAGCGTGGGAACTTGAGAAATCATCAATCCCGTATCGAATACTCCCCGATGGTGCTGCGACGATGGCAATACTCTCTGGTCGAGTTGATGCTGCACTCATCGGAGCAGATCGCATCGCAAAGAATGGTGATAGCGCAAACAAGATCGGTTCTGTAGCTGTTGCGCTCGCCTGCCACGAAGCAGGGATTCCCTTCTTGGTAGTAGCTCCAGAATCAACGGTTGATCGAAGCAAGAAAGATGGAAGTGAGATCCATATTGAGATTCGAAAAGATGAAGAGATCACTCATTTCAAGGGGCTCCAAGTCGCACCGCTTGGCGCAAAGACTTTCAATCCAGCTTTTGACGTCACTCCTTCGAAGTACATCAGCGCTGTGATCACCGAGGAAAAGGCCTACGAAATCGCAAAGGGGGAGCAACTATGAGTGACCTGCGCCCGCTAGAAGAACTAGTAAGCCGCTCTCAAAGAATTGGTTCAGATCAAAGCCTTGTCGTCTATGGCGGTGGCAATACTTCGAGCAAAGGCGAGATCAAGGATCACTTGGGTCGCCTTCGAAAAGTGCTCTGGGTCAAAGGCTCGGGCGCAGATATGCAGTATGCAATCGATCGTGACTATCCCGCGCTCTACCTCGAAGAACTTCTCGCTCTCGAGGAATTCAAAGAGATGAGCGATGACGTGATGGTCGACTATGTGACGAGGGCGCTAGTCGATCCGACTTCAAGGCGACCATCGATAGAGACTCTGCTTCATGCCTTCTTGCCGGCTCGTCATATTGATCATGTGCATGCAGATTCAATTTGTGCGCTGACAAATCACGAGAACGGAGAAAGTGCTACAAGAGAGGCGCTTGGCGAAGGTTTCGCCTATCTCGATTGGATCAGACCGGGATTTGAACTCTCTAAACTCGTGGGAACACTTAAAGATTTTGATGGGGTAGTCCTTGCCCATCACGGACTAGTAGTCTGGGATGAGAGCTCTGATCGCTGTTATCAGAAGACCTTAGATGCGGTAGCTAAGGCAGATAAATATCTCGATTCGCTAAGCAAGCGTCCCGAGTCGAAGTTCACTCATCGAGATGTGAGCAATAGTGAACTACGAGAGATCCTTCTCAAACTCCGTGGAAAAATCGGAAAGCGTCAGATCCTCAAAGTGGATAAGCGCTTAGTGGAGATTTCCAAGCGTCCAGACCTGAAAGAGATAGCCGCTTCTGGAGCTTCTAGCGCAGATCACATGCTTCGAATCCGCCCTTTCTCACTCGCTCTAGACCCATCGAACCTCGATGAAAGTGTTGATAGATACCGCGATGATTACCAGGCCTATTTTGCTCGCCATAGCGAAACACTTACTGCCGGATATTCCTCTCACGGAAATGATCCCAAGGTCATCCTCTATCCAGGAGTAGGAGCGATCACTGCTGCGCCAACCGCGAGAGAGAATCAGATGCTTGGCGATATCGCTTTCCATACCCACTCGGTAGCGGCCCGAGTGAAAGATTGTTTTGGTCAGGGCCGAACAATCCCTGAGTCAGAGATCTTTGGATTTGATTACTGGCCAATGGAGTTGTTCAAACTCAAGAGCAGACCTGCGCCAAAGACTTTCGAAGGACAAATATTCATTGTTACTGGAGCAGGAAGTGGAATAGGTCGCGGGATTGCGCTCTATCTCGCGAAGAATGGGGCCAACCTAGTCCTTGCAGATATTTCCAAGGATGGCCTTGATGAGGTCTCCACTGCGATTGCGAAGGAAAAGGGTGAGAAGCCGCATCTGGTGTTAGCAGATCAGTCTAAGGAAGATGACGTGAAGTCAACCGTAGCCGAGGCGATTTTACACTTCGGCGGAATCGATGGTGCAGTGATCAACGCAGGAATCGGAGTCTCAGGAACTCTCGAAGAACTGGAAATAGATAAATGGAATCAAGGCCTTGCGATTAACTTGACGAGCGCATTCTTGTTGACGAAATACACGATGGTGGCGCTACGGACTCAAGGGATGGGTGGATCGCTCGTTTATATTGCGAGCAAGAATGCCTTTGCACCCGGTGCAGGATTCGGTGGATATTCAGTGAGCAAGGCGGGGATGATTCAGTTGATGCGAATCGCAGCCCTAGAAGGTGGCGCTGCTGGCATCCGTGCCAACGCGATCAATCCTGATGCAGTCTTTGATAGTAGCCAGCTCTGGGCAGGGGGAATTCGAGAACAGCGTGCTGCGGCACATGGGGTAAAGCCTGAAGAGCTTGAAGATTTCTATGCTTCAAGAAATCTCTTGCACGCAAGGGTTCGAAGCATCGATGTTGCTGAAACAGCAGCATTTCTTCTCAGTGATAACTCCTCCAGAACAACAGGAACTGTGATCGCAGTTGATGGTGGGGTCGCAGGCGCTTTCCCGCGTTAAAGTGAGCAGAAACTTCGAGTCTTAGGCGCCTATTCTCTTCTTCAATCCAGCAAGTTCATCTTTCAAGGCTTCAGGCAACTTCTTCCCGATCTTGGCAAACCACTCTTCAATCAACGGCAGCTCGGCTCGCCATTCATCAAGATCGACGCGATTTGCCTCACGCACTTGTTCCGAGGTGATCGCAAGCCCATCGATATCAAAGTCTTCAGGTTTTGGTGCAAAACCAATCGGAGTTTCGACTGCGTCAGCATCTCCATCAATGCGATTGATTACCCACTTCAGTACTCGCGAATTCTCACCATATCCCGGCCAGAGGAATCCACCATCTTTATCTCGTCTAAACCAGTTAACGTAGAAGATCTTCGGTAACTTCGATTCCTCGGTTCGCTTGGTCATCGAGAGCCAATGTGCGAAGTAATCGCCAGCGTGATAACCGATGAAGGGCAGCATCGCAAAGGGATCTCTTCTCACAACGCCAACTGCGCCAGTAGCGGCAGCAGTCGTCTCAGAGGAGAGAGTCGCTCCCATAAATACGCCATGGGTCCAAGATCGAGATTGCATGACGAGTGGGATAGTTGTCTTACG
>Ga0208048_1000213_pt1 | contig 30775 bp, 22 predicted proteins | sample Malawi_45m_30L_FD_184163 | JGI IMG/M metagenome (GOLD analysis project Ga0208048, IMG submission 184163) | Freshwater microbial communities from Lake Malawi, Central Region, Malawi to study Microbial Dark Matter (Phase II) - Malawi_45m_30L... | ecosystem: Environmental > Aquatic > Freshwater >...
CAGCAGGGTAACGACGGTCAGCCACGGATTAATCGTGAACAGCACCACCGTCGTCATCGCTAGTAGCAATACATCGGTCGCAAAATCAAGCGCATGCAGCGATAGAAAAATACAAATACGATCGGATTCATTACCGATACGGGCTATCAGATCACCGGTACGCTTGGCACCGAAATAATCGAGCGACAGTGTCATCAAGTGGTTGAAGGTGGCGGTGCGCAAATGCGCGCCGATACGCTCCGACACCAGCGCCAACAGATAGGTGCGCCACCACCCAAGCCCCCAAGCCAATAGCGCCGCCACCAATAAGCCCGACAGGTATAACACCACGTCCTGGGTATCAATCTGCGCGCCGGTTTGCTGCGGGATGAGAATTTCATCCATCAGCGGCATCGATAAATAGGGTGGCACCATCAGCGCAGCGGTCGAGGCCAGCGTGAGGAAGAAACCCAGCAGCAGCTGCATCTTGTAAGGCTTCGCAAAACGCCATAGTCGCAGCAACACCCAAGTCGACACCGGCTCCAGCAACTCGCGGTGGCAGACCGGACATTCTTCACTTTGATCCGGCAGTAGCGCGTGGCAGCTCGGGCAACGCGCACCGGACTCTTCGGGCGTCAGCGATTGCCCACCACGCGCGGCTTGGACTTTGTCGAAGTGTTGAATGAAACGCAGCGCACTCACCTCTTGCGCTAACGTGAAACGCCACAGCGCCAAGGTGCCTTGCTCATCATGCAGCGCCAGTGTTGCGACGCCGCCATGATCGCTGTGATGCAATGTGAAGCCCGGTTGCAGCGGCCACTCAGACCACCCCTCGCCATCTGAATGGCTTATCATTCGTTCGGTTGTCAGCAGCAAGCGGCTGGACGCAAATTGAAGCGCCGGGTTCAGATCGGGTTCCAGCGTAGCGAGGACATGCTCATGCGCGCGCAACGGCGGGCTATCCCGATGATCGTGCGGCGTAGAAGTCGCGGCAGTTGCTACATGAGATGGTGCGCTGGGCGGCATGAATACGGAACCAAGTGTCGCGAGCTGATAATCCAGTGAACGGAACTGAAGCGGTTTGCTGCTGTCGCAGACTGCGCGCATTGTCGCCGAAGTCGGCCGCTTATTCCTGATAATCCGACATCTTACCTTTTTGCCCGAACCCCGATCCGATGAGCACTACAACTCCCGCTGCTATGCCGCCCGGCCCGTTTGAGATTCAGGTGCCGCGCATCACCTTCCTGCGTGGTCCGAATATGTGGACCTATTCCTCGGTACTCGAGGCCTGGCTGGATCTGGGCGTGCTGGAAAAATGGCCGAGCAATCGGCAACCCGGCTTTATTGACCGTTTGTTGTCGGTTTTGCCACAGGTCGCGGCGCATCACTGCAGCCCTGGTGTGCCCTACGGTTTCGAAGAACGGCTGCGTGATGGCACCTGGATGGGCCATGTGCTTGAGCATGTGATCATCGAGTTGCTCGAGCTGTCCGGACTCGAGGCGGGTTTTGGTCAGACCCGCGAGACCACGCGCTCCGGTACCTACCGCATGGTGTTTCGAGTGCCTGACGAAACAGTCGGCAGAACGGCGTTCGACGCTGGCCTGCAGCTACTGCATGCAGTGATCAATCAGCAACCGTTCGAGGTCGAGCCCGAGCTGGCAAAGATTCGCAAAGCGATCGACGAGTACTACCTCGGGCCCTCGACCGCGCATATCGTGGCCAGCGCCAAGAAGCGCAAGATTCCGCATATTCGCCTCAACCAGGGCAACCTGGTGCAGCTCGGTTACGGCGCATTGCAAAACCGTATCTGGACTGCCGAGACCGACCTCACCAGCGCCATTGCTGAAGGCATCGCCGGCAATAAAGACCTCACCAAGTCGCTGCTGCGCAGCTGCGGCGTGCCCGTGCCCAATGGCGAGGTGGTGCACAGCGTCGAGGCCGCGTGGGAAGTGGCCGAAGAGATTGGTTTGCCGGTGGTGGTCAAGCCACGTGACGGTAATCGCGGGCGTGGTGTCATGCTCAACCTTCGTACGCGCGAAGAGGTTGAATCTGCTTACGCGATCGCGCGTGCCGAAGACCCGGATGTGATTGTCGAGCGCTACATTGAAGGCGATGAGCATCGTGTACTCGTGGTTGGCGGCAAGGTGATTGCCGTTGCGAGGGGTGAAAGCGCATGGGTGACTGGCGACGGACAATCGACCGTGGCAGAGCTGATCGAGCAGCAAATCAACAGCGACCCACGCCGTGGCAGCGCCGATATTCATCCGCTGGAAAAACTCAACCCCATCACCAACAGCGTCATTCAAGGCAACCTGCAACGACAGCGCCTGACGACCGAGTCGGTACCATCCACCGGGCAGCGTGTGCTGATCACGGCGAATGGCAACCACGCGATTGAATGCAGCGATCTGATTCATCCGGATAACGCATTCACCTGCGCGCTTGCTGCACAAATCATCGGACTGGATATTGCCGGTATCGATCTGGTGTGCAAAGACATCGCGCAACCACTCGAATCACAACGCGGCGCAGTGGTTGAAGTGAATGCCGGTCCCGGGTTGCTGATGCATCTGAAGCCGGCGCAAGGGGAAGTACGCCCGGTCGGAGACGCTATCGTCAGCCATCTGTTTCCGGAAGGCCAGCGTGGCCGTATTCCTATCGTCGGTGTCGCTGGCAGCGATGGCACCACGCCGATCGCGCGTTTGGTCGCCTGGCTAATGCAGCTATCCGGTGCACGTGTCGGTGTTGCCTGCCGTGAGGGTTTGTTTGTCGGCGCAAGGCAGCTGGAGCGTGGCGATTGCGCGCACTGGGAGCCCGGCCAGCGCCTGCTGATTAATCGAAATGTCGAAGCCGCCGTATTTGAAAATGATCCGATGTCGTTGCTCACCGAAGGCCTTGCCTACGACCGCTGCTGGGTGGGTATTGTCACCGACAGCAAGCCAGTACCCGGGCTGGATGAGCAGCTGATGACCGAGCCCGAACATCGCTACAAAATTTTGCGTACGCAAATCGATGTGGTTCTCGAGACTGGCGCGGCAGTACTAAACGCAGACGATGACACCGTGCTCGAGATGGCCAAGTTATCCGATGGTGATGTGCTGCTGTATGCACGTGATGGCAAGCACCCTGCGCTGCTTGCGCATCGTGAATCCGGTCGGCGTGTACTGTTCCTTGAGGATGGTTTTCTGGTGCGGGCGCATGGCAACGCTGTGGCCGACAAAATCAATCTCAGCCGCGACCTCAGCCCCGCTGCTGCGGCTTTGTCCCACGAGGTGCTGATGGCATCGATCGGTGCCGCATGGGCACTCGGGCTCGAGGCCCAACTGATCCGAACCGGTCTCGATACCTTCGGTACCGTTCAACCCCAAACGCTGGTAATTGCATAAAGCATGGAACTGAAACAAACACGTGCCCTGCGCGGGCCCAACCTCTGGAGCCGCTACACCGCACTCGAGATTGAAGTCGCTTGCACCAATGATGAATGTGAAATCGATAAGCTAAGCGGCTTTGTCGACAAGCTGCGTGCGATTTGTCCGGGCGTCGCCGATCTGCGCGCACCTGGCTACCATGGCCCGCTGACAATGGCCCATGTGCTGGAGGCGACATTACTTGCGCTGCAAGCCAATGCAGGTTGCCCGTTGTCGTTTTCACTCACCAACGCCACACCCGTGCCGCAGCTGTACCAAGTGATTGTTGAGTACAGCGAAGAAGACGTCGGTCGTCTGGCGTTAACGTACGCCATGCAGGTCTCGCAGTACGTGTTCGATCTCTGTCGCGGCGAGGTTGCTGACCATTCGCCCGCACCCGACGTCGCCGCCATGGTGGCCGAGCTGCGCGAGATGGATGAAGACAATCGTCTTGGCCCCTCGACCGGCTCCATCGTGAACGCTGCGGTAGCACGCGGCATTCCGTTTCGGCGTCTGACCAGTGGCAGCCTGGTACAACTGGGCTGGGGCTGCAAGCAGCGGCGTATTCAAGCCGCTGAGGTGGATTCCACCAGTGCAGTCGCAGAAACCATTGCGCAAGACAAGAATCTGACCAAACACCTGCTTCACGCAGCCGGCGTTCCGATACCGCATGGCGCACCGGTCAAGACCGCCGAACAGGCGTGGGAAGTCGCGCAACGCATCGGTGTGCCGGTAGTGTGCAAACCGCAAAATGGTAGCCAGGGCAAAGGCGTTACCGTCAACATCATCCTGCGTGAGCAGATGGATAAAGCATTTGAAGCGGCGACCATTGCGGCGCGCGGCAAAGGCCCGGTGCTGGTTGAAAAATTTTTCCCGGGCAGTGATTACCGCTTGCTGGTGGTCGGTAACAAGTTGGTGGCTGCGGCACGACGTGACCCGCCGCAAGTGATTGGTGACAGCAAGTACAGCGTGCGCGAGCTGGTAAACATCTTGAATGCTGATCCACGGCGTAGCGAGGGGCATGCGACTTCACTCACCAAGATAAGTTTTGATGACATTGCGGTCGCCTGTCTCGCAGAGCAACAGATGACGCCAGAATCGGTACCCGAAGTGGGTCGACGTGTTGTCTTGCGCAATAACGCCAACCTCTCTACCGGCGGCAGTGCGACAGATGTGACTGATGATGTACACCCGGAAGTTGCAGCGCGCGCGATCGACGCTGCGGCGATGGTAGGTTTGCATGTGTGTGGCGTGGATATCGTGGTCGAGAACATCATGCGTCCGCTGGAAGAACAAAACGGTGGCGTGGTGGAAGTCAACGCAGCGCCCGGCTTGCGCATGCACTTAACGCCGTCGTATGGCAAAGGCCGCAACATTGGCGAAGCAGTGATTCAGCAGATGTTTCGACAAGGCGATGATGCGCGCATTCCTGTCGTGGCAGTCACCGGCGTTAACGGTAAAACTACCACCACGCGACTCATTGCTCATGTACTTGCAACCAAAGGACTCTGCGTCGGCATGACGAACACCGATGGTGTGTACGTTGGTGGCCGGCAAACCGATAGTGGTGATTGCAGCGGGCCGAAGAGCGCACGCAACGTACTCGCGCATCCTCATGTAGAAGCGGCAGTACTTGAAACCGCGCGTGGCGGCATGCTGCGTGAAGGCTTGGGTTTTGATAAATGTTCAGTCGCTGTGGTGACCAATGTCGGTGAAGGTGATCACCTTGGTCTGAACCATATGCACACCGCCGAAGATGTCTCGCGCATTAAACAAATCGCGGTGCAAAATGTGTCGCCCAACGGCTATGCCGTCTTGAATGCAGCGGATCCGTTGGTAGCATCCATGGCGCCGCACTGTCCCGGTAAAGTGATTTTTTTCGCGCAGAGCCCGACGCATCCTGTGATGGTGACGCATCGTGCGCGTGGCCATCGCGTGGTGTACGTTGAAAACGCCGACATCGTACTGGCCGAAGGCGCGCAGCATCACCGCATGAAGCTCGCCGATGTACCGCTGACGTTGGGCGGCACGCTCGGATTTCAGGCAGAGAACACCCTCGCTGCGGTGGGCGCATGCTGGGCGCTTGATTTATCGTGGCTAGATATCGTTGCGGGGCTCAAAAGCTTCAATAACGACATTAAAGGTGCACCGGCACGCTTTAATCAAATGTCGTATCGCGGTGCGGCCGTGGTTGCAGACTATGGCCATAACCCGCACGCCATGCGCGCATTGGTCGCCGCGTTTGATGCCATGCCAGCCGCTGAAGGTATGCGACGCACTGTGGTAATTAGTGGTGCCGGTGATCGTCGTGATGAAGATCTGCGTCAACTCACACGAGTACTTGGCGCTGCATTCGATAACGTTATTCTTTACGAAGATGCCTGCCAACGGGGTCGCGCTGATGGCGAAGTGATCGGCTTGCTGCGTGAAGGTTTGGAAGGCGCACAACGCGCATCCTTTATTGAGGAAATTCGCGGCGAGTTTATCGCTATCGACCGCGGTCTCTCGCTATTGAAACCGGGCGATCAGTGTCTCGTACTGGTCGATCAGGTACAAGAAGCACTGCAGCACTTATCGCAGCGGGTGGAGGCAGGATAAACGTGATTCGGTGTAACGGTCACTATGATCGTTGACACCTCCACTGCGCAGGTACTTATGACATGTTTCCTGCTCAGTATTGGCTGTAGAGTCCCAATCCTGCGCAGATAGATTACGGCCTCTCAATGAGGCGATGGGCCTAGTATCGACTCCAGCGACTCAGCAGAAAGCACGGCATCAGCCCACCTAGCGAGATCAGATTCAGTCGCCATTTGTAACCGCTGCTCAACCCAAGCTGGTAAATCACCGAAGCGTTGCTTCAGCAGCCGCTCTATCAAGCGTACCTCGCCTTGCATCAAACCCTTTTTGAAACCCCGGTCTGTCAAAATACGTTCAAAAGAGCTCACGTATCTCATTTGCTCACTCTACTCAAAATTCTGGATATCTTCCCACAGAGCCTCCTCCATCTCATCGGGTAAACGCATCATCCAATCAAGAATTTTGTATAAATCAAATGCTGTTCGTTTATCCCACCCATGTCGGCGCAAATCAATTAGCAGCTGTCGTTTTTTGGAATACCGCTCATTGGGTTGTTCGCGCGTACTCCGGGTTTTTAAATGCGCTCGTGTGATGAACGCAAACGGATTGTGATTATCGGCCAGCCTCTCGTCACTACCGCTCCAGTCAATTAGCTTTGCAATCGGAAACCGCAGGCTCAGTTGGCATCCACAGACGTCGTACGCAAAGTGGTCGGGCCGCCAGTTTGCTCTGTCATCTGCCAAAAGTGCGAGACTTGCTATTGGTTTACGGTATCGGTCATACAGCCGGTAGTGGTAAACGAAGATACGCTCAGCGAATTTTTCTTGCGGCGTACCCTGCACCTCTAGATGTAGATAAATCCATTCGGCAGTACCGCTACGTCGGGTCACTCGAACAAGTTTATCGACAAAGCGTGTACCCAATTCACCTTCTCTTGCAACTGCTAGTAGCTCTTTATCGAGAAAAATATGTGGCTTGCTCCAATCGATCTCCGCATGAACCTGCGGAAAATAAAACTGTAGAAACTGACTGAAGTACTGCTCAATCGCTTCTTTCCATGGGCTATCGTATTCGTCAGCCACCACATCACTCCCCGTTTGCCGGGCAGGATCATCCAATATCGACGTAAATCATCCACTTTTTTTGCTTTGATACAGTGAGTGAGCGCAGCGGGTTGGCCCCTATCAGATCGAATCTGTTGCTTCTTTGTTGTTGCGACCACAAAAATCGCGAGCAGGCTCCGTCCTCCCTGCGGAAGCACGGTGCCCCTCGCGGCAAGATCTTGCCGCACTGATCTCGATTTTTATGCCGGGATGCGCATACCTCTGACTGGAACGAAAGTTGCGTAGTGCCAGCCATTCGCCACGTCCGACGGATCAGCACCAGGCTTATGGCAACCTCGATTACCAATACCAGCAGCACCGCGTCCGTGACCACGCCGTCACCGAACCCCTCGCTGCAGCAAATGAAAACGCAGCTGACCGCTGCGCTCCAGAGTATTGCCGTCAAAACGGGTAACGCACAACTGAAAGAACTACTCAAAGACGCCAAAGTCACCGATGCAGCGCCGAGGGGTTTTCCAGCGGGCGTGAGTTGGGCAGATGCGTTTCGCATGGTTGCACGACGCACCGAAGACAACAACCCGACCACCCCAGGTAACTTGGTGCTGTCTGAGGACATCCTGAACAGAAACCTGCTCGCCGGGATCAGGCTGAAAACTCTCGGCGTCAGTAATCTCGCTCAATTCCCGAGGGGTACCTCAGTCACTGGCGCGATTGATGCGCTCTACCAAAACACCCGCAACGGTGTGCTGCTATCGGAAATGTCCAAAGCGGGTATCTATGACTTGAATGCATTTCCGAGCGGGACCTCGGCTTTTGCGGCATTCAAAATGATTGAAGACCCCGAGAAACCTGGCGAAATCTCGACGACGGTGTACCGCAACTACAAGGCTGCCACCAGCGCGCTCAAGGCGCTCGGCATTACGTCACTGGTGAACTTCCCCCGAGCGACCACCGCGATAGAGGCACGCAACACGCTCGAGCCCAAGGCTGAGGAAATCACAGCCATGCTGGGTATACCAAAAGCCAAGTACGGCGATTACTTCAACGACCCGAACATTGACCCGCTCAGCGCACTCTCCGTGCTGGTGCAGCTACCCAATTCGATAGCGAGCCTGAAGCCGCTTGATCGAACCCGGCTGGCGGCACTTCCCGCCAGCGTGCTGGCAGCGCCAGAATTGGACCGCGGACGAGAACTCGCGCGCCAGGCAACAGCAGCTAAAAATTTAATCGCCATGGGTTACGAGAGCTTGGCTCCGTTCGGGCGCATGGAGCGATTTGCCGGCAAAACCGTGTCACCGCTGGATGCGTTCACCACGGCGAAGCTGAAGCCCGCCCCGCTCGATCTGCCCAGGCCGACCACCAGCAGCACCGAGCGCGTGTTCCAGCCAACACCCACCAACCCGGTTCGCAGTTTTGGTCAACCCAACCCGGTTTCAAAAACCGTGTTTACGCCGCCATCCAACCTGCGGGTAACCCCGAACCCGCCGGCGACCACGGTCACCGTGGTCAGTGCCGCTGAGGTGATCGCCTTCAACCAAAAGTTCTGGGGCGGCGGAACCGGCTGATCCTACCCCTACCATTTGGCCTCTCCTTGATTTGCTTCGTATTTTACGAAGCTACATAGCATTTACTCGTAGGAAAAACTCTAGATTTCCTGACATAATCGCGAGCTGTTTCTGACAGATCGCTGACAATGACAAACGCTTGGCCGGTGGCATATCCACCCATTCAACTGCAATCGATTGACCAAACACGCAAGCAGCGCCGGGGCTTAGCGCTGCACCTGCACTGCATTCCGCTGGTACTGGCACGACGGGTGGCGCTAGTCATTTTGCTCGGACTGCCTTTACTTATGAGCCCGTTGCTGGGACGCGCAGAAAGCACGCCAGATACCGAGATCAGAATCATCACACTGGATGAGCTGGTTAACACCGTGCTGCAGCACAACGCGGGCTTGAATGCGGCGCGCCGGACCGTCGATATAGCAACTGCGAGCATCACCACCGCCACCGCCTACCCCAACCCGCGGCTCGAACTGAACGGCGGTCGTGGATCGGCGCTTACACCTGGCACCAGCAGCGGCAGTATCGTCGGCATCGGCGTGTCGCAAGTGATCGAAAATCCAGCACTCCGCAGCGCGCGCATCAACAGCGCCTTGTTTGCAGAACAAGGCTCGCAGCAAGCCTTTGCCACCACCCGTAATGAACTTGTTGGCGTGGTGCGTTTGCGCGCCAACGAGTACTTACTGCGCAAACTACAAGCGCGTGAAGCGGCCGAGTCACTCTCCTTACTTGAGCAAACGCGCGAACGCATCAAGGTGCGCGTTGAGACCGGCGAGACCGGCAAACTCGACTTGATCCGTGCCGATGCTGAGATCATCAACGCGCGTCAGCGCGAAGAAACTGCGCGACTGCAAATTGCACAAGCAGCCATCGCGCTGAACCGGTTAGCGGCCGGCACGCTGCCTTCACGCTGGGAACTCGAAGGCAACCTGGAAGACACGCGCGTATTACCAACGCTGGATCAGCTGAGGGCCGAAGCTACGCAATTCAATCCGGAGGTTCGATTTCTCGAAGCCGAACTCGAACGCACCCAATCCCGTCTGCAAGAAGCGAATGCCAGCGTTATACCGGGGATAGAACTACGCGCCTCGCAACTGCGCGAACCCGATATTCGCAATGACATGATCGGCTTGTCGGTACAGATACCGCTACTCGATCAGCGCCGCGGCCCGAAAGCCGAAGCGGCCGCTGATCGTGAGCGTACCCGTGGCAGACTGGAAGGCCGCCGCGCCGAACTGATACAGCAGCTCGAGTTATCACGTCGCGCCGTTGATATCGCGGCCGTGCGTGTGAAGGCTTTGTCCGAGGGTGCTGTTCGTTCGTCAGAGGCTGCATTGCGCGTCGCCGAGGCCGCTTACCGCTTCGGTGAGCGTGGCATTCTTGAAGTACTCGATGCGCAGCGTGTGCTCCGCGCGGTCAGGCAAGACCTGTTGCTCGCGCGTTACGAGTTGCAATCCGCTCTCATTGAGCTCGATGTACTCACCGGCCGCTACGCTGCAGAAAAATAATGTCGATTTGAATCCATTCCAATTATTCCAATTACATCTTTAGAAAAGCGAAGTGCAATGAAACCTTTGCCCTTGTCTACCCTCACCGCGCTGCTTGTAGCAAGTCTGCTGCTGGCCGCATGCGATAAAAAAGAATCCGCTCCCGCAGCAGGCAGCACCGGTGGCGCAACCAAAGCCGCTGCCAAGCCCAGTGACCCGATGCTGGTTGAGCTCTCACTTGAAATGACCAAAGCCTTCCGCGTCGAACCTGCCGCCATGTCGGATATCGCGGTTGAGCAAAAAGTCTCTGGCCGTATTGAAGCCAACGAGCGCATGACGATGCGTATCGGCTCATCGGTCACTGGACGCGTAATGCAGGTGTTTGCCGAGGTCGGTGATCGCGTCAAGGCCGGGCAATCCTTGGCCACGCTGTCCAGCCCCGAGCTCACCAATGCGCAGCTGGCGTTCCTGCGTGCCTTGTCCATGTCGAGTTTGGCCGAGCGCGCGGTTGAGCGCGCCAAGGCGCTGGTGGCCGCGGATGTGATCGGTACTGCCGAATTGCAGCGGCGCGAAGTAGAGCTATCAGTCGCGCGCGCGGAGCTACGCGCGGCGCATGATCAATTACGGCTGATCGGCTTGCGTGAAGAAACCATAGAAAAACTACGCGCCACCGGCGCCATCGCAAGCGAGGTCAATATTCGCGCTACCCGTAGCGGTATCGTGATTGAACGTAAAGTCAGCCAAGGGCAGGTGGCGCAACCCGGTGACCCACTATTCACGGTGGCTGATCTGTCGAATGTCTGGGTAATCGGCGCCCTACCAGAGCAAGACGCCAACTCGGTGCAGTTGAATCAAAAAGTCGATGTACAAGTGTCTGCGCTCGGCGCCCAAAAACTTACCGGACGTATTGTGTTTGTCAGTGATACGGTGCAGCCGGATACCCGCACGGTGCCAATTCGTACCGAGGTCAACAACCCCAAATTCGAGCTCAAGCCGCAAATGCTCGCCACGCTCACCTTGAGCGGCCAGCACGTCAAACAACTGGCTATTCCGGCCACCGCAGTGGTACGTGAGAATGACAAAGATTATGTCTTCGTAAGGCTCGCCGAAAACAAATTTCGTCTAACCGAAGTCATGCTCGATCCCGCTGCGGGTGAGTTGCGCCCGGTACGCAAGGGCTTGGATGAGGGCACGCCGATTGTGGTCGACGGTAGCTTTCACTTGAACAGCCAGCGCAAGCGCGCCGAGCTGGAGTAACTTCATGAATGCTCTTATCAAAGCAGTGCTGTCGCAGCGCCTGTTGATGGTAGTGATTGCCTTCGCCTTGGTCGGCTTCGGGCTGCGTGCCTCGATGAAGCTATCGGTGGACGCCTTCCCCGACGTCACCAACGTGCAAGTGCAAATCGCCACCGAGGCGCCCGGGCGCACCCCGGAAGAAGTCGAGCGCTTCGTCACTGTGCCGGTAGAAATCGGTATGACCGGGCTACCCGGCCTGACCGAGATGCGCTCATTGAATCGCAGCGGTCTATCCATCGTCACGCTGGTGTTCACTGACAGCACCGATGTGTATTTCGCGCGCCAGCTGGTCATGGAGCGCCTGATGGAGGTCCGCTCACGACTCCCTGCCGACATCACACCGATTTTAGGTCCGGTATCAACCGGTCTCGGTGAAGTGTTTCAGTACACCTTGGATCACCCTAATGACGGTAAAAGCAAGCTGAGCGAAGCCGAGCTGATGGAGCGGCGCTCGGTTCAGGATTGGGTAGTGCGCCCAATGCTGCGATCGATTGCCGGTGTCGCCGAAATCAATTCATTTGGCGGCTATGAAAAGCAGTACCAAGTATTGGTCGACCCTGATCGGTTGCGGCACTACCAGCTCAGTATGCATGAAGTGCGTACCGCGATTGCTGCTAACAACGCTAACTCCGGTGGCGGCATTCTGCCACTCGGTGCCGAGCAGTATCTGGTTCGCGGTGTGGGCCTGACACGATCGGTCGAAGATATTGCCAATATCGTTTTGAAAGAAGAGCGTGGTGTTGCTGTCTTCGTGCGCGATGTAGCACAAGTAAAAATCGGCTCAGCGGTTCGGCAGGGTGCGTTGGTGAAAGATGGCGTCACCGAGTCTACCGGTGGCATCGTCATGATGCTAAAAGGTGGCAACGCCAAAGAAATCGTCACACGCATCAAACAACGCGTGGCTGAAATCAACAGCAAGCAAATGCTGCCGGGTGGTCTGCAAATTACCCCATTCTATGACCGCACCGAATTAGTCGATGCCTCGCTGTGGATGGTCGGCAAGGTGCTAATGGAGGGTGTGCTGCTGGTGGTGGTAGTGCTGTTTATTTTTCTGGGGGATATACGCTCTTCGCTGGTCGTCATTGCAACGCTGGTGATTACACCGCTGGTGACCTTCATGATCATGAACAAGATCGGCTTGTCGGCCAACTTGATGTCGCTGGGCGGCTTGGCGATTGCGATCGGCTTGATGGTCGATGGCACCGTGGTGGTGGTAGAGAACGTATTCCATAAACTCGGGCATGCCAAACCGGAAGAACGATTGAAGGTTGTGCTGGAGGCGACGCTGGATGTCGCCAAGCCGACCATCTACGGTATCTCGATCATTATTCTGGTGTTCCTGCCGCTCATGACCCTCACCGGCATGGAAGGCAAAATGTTCGGTCCGTTAGCGCTGACGATCGCCATTGCGCTGGCCGTGTCATTAGCGATTTCGTTGCTGCTATCGCCAGCGCTGTGCGCCTACATTCTGAGAGGCGGTGCTGATCACGACACCAAGCCGATCGCCTTCATGAAGCACTACTACCTGAAGATGCTCAATGCGGCGATGGCATCGCAAAAGAAAACCGTGGCCGCAGCAGTTGTACTGCTGCTCACTTCTTTTGCGCTATTTCCGTTACTGGGTAAGAGCTTTATTCCAATCATGAAGGAAGGCTCGATCACGCCGTCGATTATCCGCATGCCGAGTATCTCGCTGGATGAAGCGATAAAAATCGATGTCGAAGCCATGAAACTCGTCGCTGAAGTGCCCGGGGTGCGATCAGCGGTGGCGATTTTAGGTCGTGGCGAATCCCCGGCAGATCCTTCCGGACCAAACGAATCTAACCCGATTGTCTCTATTGATCCAGAAACAGATCGCAAGCAATCCGAGATCGAGAACGATATTCGCAAGGCATTAGCGCACATACCCGGTGTGCAGATCGTGATGAACCAGCCGATTGCGCAGCGCGTCGATGAAATGCTGACCGGTGTGCGCTCGCAGTTAGCGATCAAGATTTTTGGTGACGATTTGAATGAACTGAAACGCCTATCCGAGCAAGTCGCGCAAATCGTTAAAACTGTACCTGGCGCTCGAGATATTCGGGTTGACCGATTATCCGGGCAGCAAACGCTCACGATCGATATTGATCGTCGTGCAATCGCCCGCCATGGCATTAACGTGGCAGATATTCACGCCATTATCGAAACCGCGATCGGTGGTAGCGAAGTCAGCCAGCTGTATGAGGGTGAGCGACGCTATGCCATACAAATGCGCTACCCGGAGAATTTCCGTAACTCGGTTGACATCATCCGCGAGACCACGCTGCGCACGGCAGACAACGCATTGATCCCGCTTGAAAGTGTGGCCAGCATCAAGCTGGTCGATAGCCCGCCAATGATCAATCGCGAAACCGGTAAACGCCGTGTGGTGGTGGGTAGCAATGTGGTTGATCGCGACTTGGGCGGCTTCGTCGCCGAGGTGCAGCGTCGGGTCGAGGCTGAGGTCAAACTACCGGAAGGCTATTACTTCTCATGGGGTGGTCAGTTCGAGAATATGCAGCGCGCTATGGGTACCTTGATGGTCATCGTGCCGCTAACGGTGCTGGCCATTTACTTCCTGCTATTCATGATGTTCAACTCGGTCAAGCTGGCGGCGCTGATTATCACCGTGCTGCCGTTTGCATCGATTGGTGGTGTGTTCGGGCTCGCGGTGACCGGCGAGTACCTGTCTGTGCCCGCGTCGGTTGGCTTTATCGCGCTGTGGGGTATCGCGGTGCTGAACGGCGTAGTGCTGATCACCTATGTGCGCAGCCTGCGTGAGCAAGGCGTGCCGATTGATCAAGCACTGCGCGATGGTTGCTCGCAGCGCTTCAGACCGGTGATGATGACAGCCACCGTGGCGCTGCTGGGCTTGGTGCCGTTCCTGTTCGCCACGGGGCCTGGCTCCGAAGTTCAGCGGCCACTGGCCGTGGTAGTGATTGGCGGGCTGATCACCTCCACCCTGCTCACGCTGGTAGTGCTACCGGTGCTATACCGCTGGTTTGAACCGCCGGTCATTCCCAAGAAGAGCGGCGACGAGTTCAGCTGAACCCATCAAGATGTCCATCGCCGCAGGGTACACTGCGCGCGATGGAAACCGCGCTACCTTCCGAACAACTCAGCCACGCAAACCCGGCTCGCGCCGATCGCGAGCCAAAAACCGTGCTGCTGCTGAACGCCAATGCGGCCGGTGGCCGCGCTGCCGGCTACAAACGGCAAATTGAAAAACATACCGCGCCGCTGCCACGCCGCCCGATGGTGTTCGTCAGTCGCGAGGCGATTACCGCGATCCGTGTAGTCGAGGCACTACCGCCCGGTAGCCGCGTGATCGTGTTTGGCGGAGACGGTAGCGTGAATCAGCTGCTGCCCGCGCTACTGGCAGGTGGCCACACGCTCGGCTTGGTCGCAGTGGGAAGCGGTAACGACACCGCGCGCGCGCTCGGCGTCGACCGAATGAAATGGTCGGTCGCGCTTGATCACGCGCTGCAATCCGCCCCGGAGCAAATTGATCTCGGTGAGATCCGTTACACCAATGCACGCGGCTTTACCCAAAATAAATTATTCATCTCGAGTTTTTGTACCGGGTTTGACGCCGCTACCGTGCAACAAGCGCAGTCATTACCTGCGTGGTTGGGCGGCATGCCACGCTACACGCTTGCGACATTCATCATGCTCTCAGCACTCGAGAGCTTTGATCTGCGCATCTCGATTGATGGACAAGCAATTCATGCAGGGCCAGTCTTGCTCGCCAGCGCGCTGAACTCGGCCACCTATGGCGGCGGTATGCAAATCGCGCCTAGCGCAGCGATTGATGACGGCGCACTCGACCTGCTGATCGCCGAACGCATGGGCCTGCTGCGTGTACTTTCTCTGCTGCCGCGCATGCTGCTCGGCCGCCATCTAGGCGAACCCGGTGTGATTCATCAGTGTTTTGGTGATTTGCACATCAAGGCACAGCAGCCGGTGCCGATGGCCGCTGATGGCGAGTATCTCGGCGAGGCCATAGAGGCCAGGGTCAGCATACAAGCCGCCCGACTACCCGTGCTGCGCGCGCGCATTGCGCTATGATGCGGCGAAATCATTCGTCCAGCACCGCATGATCGAACTGACTCTACATGGCTGCAACGGCGGTATCGGGGGTACCCGCCGACACACCACCTGTTACGGCATTGGCGAGCAGCTCATCATTGATGCCGGCACGGGTCTGACTACGCTGTCGCTTGATCAACTCAAAAAAATTGATCATGTGGTGTTAACCCACGCGCATTTAGATCATGTGGCCTGCTTACCGCTTATGCTCGACTCAGTCGCAGGTACGCGCGCGACGCCAGTCACCGTGTGGGCCAGCAGCGAGGTAATCGCGCTGCTGCGCACGCATCTGTTGAATGATCATATCTGGCCTGACTTCACCAAAATCCCCAGCGAAGATCAGCCCTTCATGCGCTTCGCCGCTATCGATGTGCAAGGCGCCGATATTGCCGGGTATTTTTTCAAGCCATTGCCCGCGTCACACGGCATACCTGCATGCGGCTATTTGGTCAGTCGGCAGCACGATGCCATCGCCTTCTCGGGAGACAGTGACGACTGCGCGGCGTTTTGGGAGGCGATTGCGACAGAGCCCCAGCTGAAGGCAGTGGTGGTGGAGTGCTCTTATCCGGCGCCCATGACTGACATGGCAGATCTGTCGATGCACATGCACAGTACCGCACTCATCAAGCGCATTAATGCAATGCCTGCACATGTGGCGAGCGTGATCGTGCACCGAAAACCAGGATTAGAGCAGCAAATCGCAGAAGAACTCAATGCGGGCCTTAGCGGCCGCGACCTCAGGCTACCCGAGCCCGGACAGCGCTACCAGTTCGGCTAACGCTGTCCTTAACTTGTACGCAAGCTAGCTCGCCGCGCGCGCAAAACTCTCGGCGCTCGAGAGCTGCCACTCACTGCAAAACGGCTCCGGCAAATTCGCCAGCTGCGACTCATCCAGCAACACGCCGGGTGTCAATGTCGGAATTTGAGTATCCAACGACACCGCACGCCCTGAACCATCGCGCACCATGATGTAGTGCGGCGTGATTTGCTCAGGATGTTCCAGACCGGCTGCACCAACCAATTCAGCGACCGCCTCAACCGTCAGATCATGGAAGTTTTTCACGCGCGTAGCTTTATCAGGCACCACCAAGGCGCGCTGACGATCCGGGTCTTGTGTGGCTACACCCGTGGGGCAGTGATCGGTATGGCATGAGCGAGACTGAATACAACCCAGCGCAAACATAAAGCCACGCGCAGAATTACACCAGTTCGCACCGAGCGCCATTGCACGTGCGACGTCAAAAGCAGAAATGATTTTGCCTGAGACACCAATTTTTAATACATCACGCTTGCCCACACCTACCAGTGTGTTGTGCACCAAGCGCAGCCCTTCGCGCATCGGCATGCCCATGTGATCACTAAACTCTACCGGCGCAGCACCGGTACCGCCCTCACTACCATCCACCACAATAAAATCCGGCCAGGTATCCTCTTTCAGCATCGCCTTCACAATACCGAACCATTCCCACGGCTGACCGATACACAACTTGAAGCCCACCGGCTTACCCCCGGAGAGCTCACGCAGACGACGAATAAAGTCCACCAAACCCAGCGGCGTCGAAAACTCGCTATGACCTGCCGGTGAAACACAATCCTGACCCATCGGCACGCCGCGTGTGCTTGCGATTTCTGCAGTCACCTTAGCCGCAGGCAGTACCCCGCCATGACCGGGCTTGGCACCCTGAGACAGTTTTATTTCAATCATCTTGACCTGCGGTGACTGCGCCTGCTGCGCGAACTTCTCCGCATCGAAATGACCCGCAGAATTACGGCAACCAAAATACCCCGAACCAATCTCCCAAATCAAATCACCGCCATGCTCACGGTGATATGGCGAGACCGAGCCCTCACCGGTGTCATGCGCAAATCCACCCATGTGCGCGCCGCGATTCAGCGCGCGAATTGCGTTCGGTGAGAGCGAACCGAAGCTCATCGCCGAGATATTGAAGATCGATGACGAATAAGGCTGCTTGCAATTTAGCCCACCGATTTGTACACGCATCGTCGCAGGATCGGCATGCCTGGGGGCGGCAGAGTGCACAAACCATTCGCTATCGCTGGCGTACATCGAGCGTATCGTACCGAAGCCGCGTTTATCATTTTGGCGCTTGGCGCGTGAGTACACCATCGCACGCTGATTACGTGAGAACGGCAGGTCTTCCTCGTCACTTTCCAAAAAATATTGGCGTATCTCGGGACGGATATACTCGAGCATGAAACGCAAATGACCCGTGACCGGGTAGTTACGCAAAATTGCGTGGTGCGTTTGGCGGTAGTCATGCCAGCCGACCAGAAATAATGCCAGCGACAACAGCGATAACCAAATCGATATTGGCAACAACAGAAATACGCCAAACCCGGTCAACACCCAAGGCAAAAAACGTGTGTATTGCATCATGCGATGTCCCCTGTGATAACCCCGGCGCAGGCCGGGATCCAGTCATTTATTTTTAATTAAACGCCACCGATACTGTCGGATCACCCGGCAGACCGATGTATTGCAAGCGCAAGCGCATACCTGCCTGGGTTGGCGCTGGCGTAATCAAACTACCTAAACTCAGCAGATCGCCTTTTTTTAGCGAGATGCCCGCTTGCTTCAACGATTTTGCCAACCAGATCGCTGCGTTCAGCGGGTTACCCATAATCGCATTACCTTTGGAGCGCCCAAGTTCTTTATTACCGTCAGCTTCATCAATCAGCACCACCGTCATATTCTCTAATGAATCTGCAAATGCCTGCGTTACCTGTACCGGAATCTCTTGTCCGACCACACCACCACGAAAACCTACATTTACTGCGGTAAATCGATTCCCTGAGAACTGTCCATCCAGCATCAGGTCGGGCAATTCAATAAACGGCACGATGGATTCAAGATGCGCCAAGGCCTGCAACGGTGTGCTCGCCTCTGACAGGCCGGCATCTTTCACTTCAACGATCAGATCTGCTTCGTACAACGGACGCGCGCCGAAGTCATGCGGTAGTACGGCAATGATGTCGATGATATTGCGGTCGTACATATAGCCCCAGCGCGGGCCGTCCACACCAAAACGCTGCTGCACCGCTGCGCTGGTAAACGCCGCCTTATAGCCAATTGGGCTACCCAGCACATGCGTCAGTTTTTTTGCCAGTTTCTGCTTGGCGCACTCCGCATCGGCCACGCTGATGTCATTGGTAAATGCCTTGCTCAGGCGGCGCTGCGTGAAATCCTCAAGGTAGGCGTCGATGTCTGCATCGCTAGGACATGCAGCATCAGTAATTGGTGCTGTGAAAACAATCGCACTAAGTAGCAGTTCTCGGATAGGACAGTCTCTCATCGGGTAGATCTCACCTAATTGTCCTGCTGAGGGTAGCGCGCGGGTTTGCTCGGCCGGTTCGAAGCGTTATCAATAAAAGGCATTTTGATGCACTGCCGCGCGCTGGCGGTTCTTGCGCACGCGCTTCACGCTACAAACGTTTTCTTTTATATTTTGAAAACAAATACTCGAAGCCTGTTTAATCAATTAACCTTTTGTAAAACTATTCGAGCGTCTTTACCCGATCGACGGCACAGAAACAAGTTTGCTGACATGAAATTAACAAAATAGTTACTTATTTATTTTAATGATTGTCAATTGTATCTGCCATCAAGTATCCTCTGCCAACAGAGTCCAATCAACCGGAGGGTAAAACATGGCGAAGAATATTCGCTTCGGTGAGTACGTGCAGGCTGTGACGGTCGATTCCGACTCGATCAGCTACTCGAAACTAGTTCCAAAACCGAGGCTAGACAAGAACGGGAATGAAATCCCAATGAAACCCGAGAAGATGCAGCTCGCGGGCGCGGATATTTATAACTTGCTACAACCGTACATCAGTGTTCGGTTTATGGAGCAGGTAAGTGCTGTGGTACCACTCGCCGTCTACCTGGTATTGTTTCAAGTTTTGGTATTGCAGCGCGCTGTTTCTGGTGCCACGGAGATCACCGCCGGTTTGGTCGCTGTCATCATTGGCTTGATGATTTTCATGGAGGGCCTCAAGCTTGGTTTGATGCCATTTGGCGACATCATCGGTAACACTCTGCCTAAAAAGCTTCCACTTTTCGGGGTGTTGATAATTGCCGGCCTGCTCGGTATTGGTGTGACCTACGCAGAACCTGCGATTGGTACGCTCAAGATCGCTGGCGCGCTCGTCGATCCGGAAAAAGCGCCTTTACTGTACTACGCGTTGATGGTTCAAACAGAATCGACAGTTTTGCTGGTCGGCTTTGGTGTGGGTCTGGCCGCGGTGATCGGATCGATGCGATTTCTTTACGGTTGGAGCCTGAAGCCTCTGATCTATCTGTCTCTGATTCCCTGCACCATCTTAACCGCGGTATGCGCGTTGAACCCTAATCTATCTTCAATCATCGGTCTGGCGTGGGACTGCGGCGCGGTAACCACTGGCCCGGTAACGGTGCCATTGGTGCTCGCGCTCGGTATCGGTATCGCATCGTCAGGAGGTAAAGGCGATAGCTCGCTGTCTGGTTTCGGTATCGTGACACTGGCATCGCTGTTCCCGATCATCGCCGTACTGAGCCTGGGCGTCTACTTTGGCTATTCCGTTTCTCCTGAGGACATGAAAGCAGCCAACGCAGCAGTCTACGAAGCCGCGAAAAACGCTAGCGGCGGCCAGGTGTCGGCCTGGGACAAGATTCTGATGGGCCCAATTAAAGACGGCGTGCAGGCGATCGTGCCGCTGGTGATCTTCCTAGGCTTCGTCTTGTTCGTGATCTTGCGTAGCAAACTGCCTAATGCCTTCATTATCGTTTGGGGTCTGCTACTGACAGTGGTCGGCATGTGTGTTTTTAACATTGGTCTACTGTACGGTTTATCGGCGCTTGGCGACCAAGCGGGCAGCCTAATTCCTGGCACGTTCCAGGAAATCTCGATCCCTGAGCGCTTGTTGTCCCCCGGTGAGAACGCTACCTACGGTAATCTTTATGGCACACTCTGGGGCTCCATCATCGCGCTAGTGTTTGCTTTCCTGCTTGGTTTCGGCGCAACCCTGGCTGAACCTGCATTGAACGCTTTGGGCTTGACGGTGCAAAACATGACCAACGGCTCGTTCAAGAAGTCAATGCTGATGTATGCGGTGGCTGGCGGCGTGTCAGCGGGTATCACGATCGGTGTGGCAAAGCTGATTTTTGATTTCAACCTCCTCTACGTCCTGATCCCCGGCTACATCATCGGCCTGGTACTGACCGTGATATCCACGGAAGAATTCGTCAACATCGGTTGGGATTCAGCAGGTGTAACCACTGGTCCGGTAACCGTGCCGCTAGTGCTGGCAATGGGTCTTGGCTTCGGTGGTGCGGTTCAAGCGGTGGAAGGCTTTGGAATTTTAGCTGCCGCCTCGATCGCACCGATCGTCGCAGTTCTCGCCTTGGGCGTGTACGTCCAGTGGAAAGTTAAGCGCGAGGCGCAAGCCGCGGAAGCTGGCGGCGCATAAGCCTGCAGATCAATAAACAAGAAAAGATAAGGATATTCACATGGCTAAGCGAAAAGTTACTAACCTGTCCGAAGTTGCCCTTATTACCTGTGTTGTGCAAAAAGGTCTAGCCGATACCATCAACACCTCGCTGATGGAAGTCGGCGTGCAAGGTTCAACCGTGCACATGGGTGTCGGTACCGGAGTGCGCGAGCGCCTCGGTATTCTTGGCGTGGCAGTTGACGTCGAGAGAGAGATCATCAGCGTGATGGTGCCGCAAGATCAGACTGACCGTATCTTCGAACGCATGTTCCTGGCGGGCCGCCTTGATACACCAGGAATGGGTTACATCTATGTGACCCCACTGTTGCAGGCTGCGACCTATATCCCGCCTAACCTGCTGCAAGATTGAACAGGAAGCGAGGAGATCAACATGAGCACAACGGACAAAATCGATATCCCGTACATTGATTACACGCGACTAATTACCCTCATCCTATATGAGGGTGGTGGAGGTCGCGTCTTGGAACTGCTGCGCCACAAGGGCTTCAGCGAATGCCATATGTACTCGGTGCGCGGTAACCCAATTGGTCGCGCTTCATTGGCCGGAGGCCTGCCAGAGATCCCGAAGACCGAAATCGTCCATCTGGTGGTGTCTGCTGACCAGGCCGACTACGTGTATGCGATGCTTTATGAAGAATGCGACATGAAGCACCAGGGCAAGGGCATGATTTACGTGAACCGTTTATTTCGCTCTTCCCGCATCGCGCTGCCGACCGAAATGGCAGATGCAGCCTGATTGCCACGCACATAACAATACCCAATAAAGGAGAGATCCATGAGTGACGTTATCAAGAACATGATCCAGCGTAACAAGCGTGCAATTTTCGATGTCGAGGCGCTGGTCCAGTTCAACGTCGGGCAAATCCAAGTCGCGCGGAGCACGATCGAGGAAAACATCACCGACGCCCAGCAGAGCTATCTGATTAACGCGGCGGGTAACCGTGAGTTAATTATGCGTACCACTGACGATGTGTTCCGCAATCGTCTGATGATGATCGAAGGCCTGACTCCCACCAACAATGACGAAGAAGCCTTCCAGCTATCGATGGCGAACCGCGTCAAGGTGGAGTATCTGGAGCACCGCTCGAAAATCAACCGCAAGATGGCCACCATCGCTTTGAAAATGGCTGAAGCGATTCGCTCGCTTGGCGACGTCAGTCAGACCTTCTATGAGCTGAACGAAGAAATGGTAAGTTACATCGACGAGATTGCAGATTCAAACGGTCAGTGGATGGACGGCGAGCTCAAGCAGATGATGGGTCAGGTATCACACCACGGTAATGAGTCACGCGTTAACGAGATCGAGGAGGTGGTTCGAAGCATCAAAAACAGCGCGATCGAAACGCGCAAGATCATCGAAGACACCTTCGCGACCGGTGAATCGCTAAAAGAAAAGCTGAACCAGATGCAGGATTCGGGTAACGAACTGCGCGAAGGCGTAATCTCGTTGCGTGAGAAGGTTGACGCTAATCAGAAGCGCGTAGCAGACCAAATCGGCGGATAAATTGTCGTTTTGCCGTCTAGAAACTCTCTTAACGATGCGCTACACCGCGGGCTAGCGGTTCGTCGTAGGCCCGTTTTTATTTCCGGGGTCGCTCGGCCCTTGCAAATAACGATGCGCTACACCACGGGCTAGCGGTTCGTCGGAGCGTTTTTATTTCCGGAGTCGCTCGGCCCTTGCAAAAAAAAGTTCGCAGGAGTCCGTATGAAGCGCCGAGTCATGGAGGTCATGGACGGGTCGTCGCATGATAGCGCTGCCAGTGCCATCGAGTGGATCATCTCCTTTGCGGTTCTCGCCAACTGCGCCGCAGTTATCCTAGACTCGGTGCCAGAGATACATGCCGAGTATAAAAATTTCTTCCATGAGTTCGAATTCTGGAGCGTGATGTTTTTCTCGGCCGAGTACCTGATTCGGGTCTGGTCGTATGGCGCACGTCATGCAGCAGACCAGGGCGGCGCCTGGCGAGGGCGGCGCGAGTATATGTTCAGCTTCTTTGGCTTGATTGATTTCTTTGCTACCGCACCGTATTTCGTGCACAGTTTCTTCCCATTACTCGACCTGCGCGTACTGCGTGTGCTGCGTCTGCTGCGGATTCTTAAACTATCCAAGTACAACACGGCTCTGCAAGATTTAGCGCGCGCGGTGATATCAGAGCGTCAGGCGTTTGCTTCTGCATTGTTTCTGATCCTGATTGCGACTATTGTGTCGGCGTCATTGATGTACTTCGCCGAGGGCCACAACCAGCCCGAGCACTTCGGCTCGATTCCGGCTTGTATTTACTGGTCGATTATTACGATTACCTCAGGCTACGGTAACGTCGAAGAACTTACCGCAGTCGGCGACATCATCGCCCTGCTCACCGGCTTCCTGGGCGTATGTATGTCGGCGATCATGACCGGTATCGTGGCGTCTGCTTTCTCGAACCAGCTCGGCCGCAAGAAAGCCGCATTCGGTCAGCAATTACGTGAAGCACTGGCCGATGGTGTGATTACCGAAGCCGAGACCGACACCCTGGATCGTCTGCGTCGTCAGTACCGCTTGTCTGAAGCACAGGCGCGCGAAATGATGGAAGAGGCACGCAAAGAGTTCGAAGAAAAATATCAGCGCAAAGTGCGGGATATTGCGGCTGGCGAGTAATTGCCTCGACCAGTAGCCCTGGATCTCGGCCTTGGCCAAGATGACCCCAGTATAGACTTATCACGCCGCTACTGCCGAGAATAAATCCGACACGCGACCCGTCGCATCAACCCGGTAGCAACGCAGATCCAGATTAAACACCTCGGGCTTGACGATGGATTTACCCATCAGCATGCGCGCGCATTCCTGTATGCCCTCGGGTACCGATGGATGCGGAAAAATCAACTCAGCTAACACTTCAATCCCCGCATTCATCGCAATCATCAGCGCAATCGCCTGACTGGTGCTTGACGCATGATTACCCATCACGCGCATGCCGAGGATTTTCATCTCGTCGTCATCCGACACCAGTATCTTGAAAAAGCCGCCGGTCTTGCCCATCGCAATCGCGCGGTTGATATAGCGATAATTCATCACCGCCATGCGGTACGGGATCTTTTTCTTCTTGGCCTGGGTCTCATTCAAACCAACCGCCGCCACCTCCGGGTTAAGGAACATGATGGTGGAGATGTTTTCATAGATGAGTACATGCTTGGGCTTGCCAAAGATACGCTCAACCGCATAGCGCCCTTCCAGCTCGCCGACATTAACCAGCGAGATATCGGCAGTAAAGTCACCCACGGCATAGATGTTCGGTACCGTAGTCTGCGTATCGTTATCTATGCAATAGCCGCGCTCATTCAACTTAACGCCGGCATTCTCCAGACCCAAGCGATCGGTATTCGCCACCCGGCCAACTGCTACCAGCGCGTTGTCGACCACATAGGTTTCATGGCGGCCGTCTTTGTAGTCAAGCACGTACTCCACTTTGCCGTCGACGACTTTCATCAAGGCCAGCGAGGCATTGTGGTGAATCACCACGCCGTGTTGTTCGAGATTCGCCGCCAAGGTGTGCGAGATATCTTCATCTTCGAACGGGAGAATGCGATCTTCTTTATCGATCAAGTACACCTTAGTGCGACCGAAGTTCGAAAAAATTGTCGCAAATTCGCAGCCGATCACACCCGCACCCAAAATCACAATACTGCGCGGGAAATCCGGCAAACTTGCAATCCCATCGCTGGTGAGTATGGTTTTTTCATCGATGGGAATCTCGGGCAGATAGCGTGGGCGACTACCAATCGCGAGCACGATATGGTCGGCATGGATGACCTCGGTGCCACCATCGTTGAGCGTAATTTCAATCCGGTTGGCATCCAGCAGCTTGCCATGGCCGTGGTACTTGGATAAATGCCCGCTACGGCGGAAATAATTCAGTTGCTCGCGTAATTGACGGTGCTTCTCACCCACCGCATGGTGCATCTCATGAATCACCGCCGGGTAACTCAACTCGCAGTCATGTACGGTGTAACCGTGATTAGTTTGGCGCGTTTGCAGGTAGGCCTCCGACATCTCCCACAAGGTTTTTGAAGAAAGCGCGCCATTGAAAATACCCGCACCACCGACCTTGGCTTTTTCGATCAGCGCGACGCGCTTGCCAAAATCCAGCCCGCGCATCACCGCCGCAAAACCCGAGGGACCACCGCCTATCACCACCAGATCAAAACGCTCCATCACTCGTCTCCGTTATTCAGCGTCCCATTGGGCTTGAGGTCCTTTAATTTTTAAAACTTCGGGCGAGAGCGATTTAACTGCTCCCAGATCGATCGCTCCAGTTCCGTCGCCTGTCCTGGCTGCTGGATGACGTGACCCATCTTTTCGTTATCTACAACAGAGGAAAGCTCGCTCATACGCGCCACCAGCATTCGATACTGAGCCAAGGCATACGCCGGGTTTTCTGCTGCCAAGGTCAAGCTACCGAACTCACCTGCCGGCGTCTTGATGGGATCTTCTCCCTGCTCGATCAGCTTGATCATCTCATTGATCTCGTGATTCGAGAGATGATGCTGGCGTGCCGCCTTGAAAAATTCTTCGCGCGTGTTGGCATCAAATTCCGATTCCCGACCCATAGCGAGTAGTTCTTGTTTAATACGTTCGCGGTTGGAACGTAACTGATCAGTAAAACCGGACGCCAGAATAGCAGCCGGAATCGCGAAGATACCGATACCAATTAATGCTAAAACAACTGTGATAAACCGGCCACCCGGCGTAATTGGTGAAATGTCGCCATACCCTACCGAGGCTAATGTGATTATTGCCCAGTAGATCGATTGCGGGATATTTTCAAATTTGTCCGGTTGCGCATCGCGCTCGAGCAAGAAACCGAATGCTGCCATCATGAATACCAGCAAGGTGATCATGAACATCGCTGCAATTAGTACTGGTAGTTCCTTTCCAATGACCGCAAACATCGTATCGCTGGCGGTGGAGTAGCGACCCAGTTTAAGTAACCGCACCATCCGCACAATTCGTAAGAAGCGGAGATCCAGGGTCCCGCCAAACGCTAGCTCAAGAATAAAAGGCAGAATCGCAAATAGATCCAGCAGACCGGAGAACGACGAGAAGAAACGGTAACGCGCCAGCAAAGGCTTACGTGATGGATCTTCCTCTGGCGCGGCGTAAATCCGCAAGGAATACTCAATCGCAAATACGATGAATGACGCCACATCAAGGAAAGCAAAATGCGGCTCGAAAAGCACCCTAATACTTTCCACTGACTCCAGCACGATAGACAAGACCGAGGCGACGATCCAGAAAGTCAGGAATACCTCAATCATCACATTCAACTTGCCGCCATACTCGCTGGGGAAAAGCATGGCGTGTACTTTTTGGCGGGTGGTGCGGCCCTGGTTTAACGCCCTGAACTCGATGATCGCTTCTTTCAGAGTGCGCGTAATTTTCAGAATTCGCAGTGCCCGCAAAACTCGCAGCACGCGCGAATCAATCGGCAGCAACAGTCCGATGAAAAACGGCAGTATGGCCAGCAGATCAACGATACCTAATGCGCTGCTGATATAAGCCCAGCGCGGCGAGTTTGCGTTTGCATACTCCGGGTCTTCCGGTGCCAGGTAGATGCGTAACAAGTACTCAACCGAAAAGATGCCGACCGAAAACACATCGAACCAGTAGAACTCTTTCGCATTGGCGGCAGCAAGCACCGGCGACGACTCAAGCAGCAGCGCGAACAGGTTCAGCAGAATCAGCAGGAACAGAAAGCGGTCCAGCGAAGATCGCGCGCCCTCGCTCTGTTGATCGTTAAGCAGGAAGTTATAGACTCTGCGGCGCAGGCTAACGGTTGCAGGGTTCGAGGTGGGTTGCATTTTGTTTTGCCGGTTACAGCCGACTTTTATTAAAAGAGTAATGCTGGCAGTTGCCGACGATGCCATTAAAGTGATTAATTATCTGGCATCACGCGCATATTTCCGATGATCCCAAGCGACGCAAAGCTATAATAGCCTCGCATTGAATCATTAATCAATGCGGCGTTGGGGTAGCTCATTAAGAAGGGCATCGGCAATATAAGATCGGCACATTAATTGTCGAAATGACATCGATGAAATCGCTACAGATTCGTATCTACGACCTGCTTGAAGGCTCGATCAATAACAAGGCCAGCCGCACCTGCGAGATGTTTATCGCGTCGGTGGTGGTGCTCAACGTACTCGCGATCATCCTTGAATCGGTGCATGAGCTGCATGAGGCCTATGCCGCCGAGTTTCATATCTTCGACGTCGTCAGCGTCATGATCTTCTCGGTCGAGTATGTGCTGCGCGTTTGGTCTTACGGCATCAAGTACAGCCAGGAAGAAGGTGGTAGCTGGCGCGGACGCAAAGAATATATTTTCAGTTTTTATGGCTTGATCGATTTCTTCGGTACCGTGCCGTTTTACGCGCAGCTGCTATTCCCCGGCCTTGACCTGCGCGTGCTGCGGATTTTCCGTCTGATGCGTATCTTCAAGCTGTCGCGCTACAACAGCGCACTGACCGACCTGATCGAAGCCGTCAGAGCCGAGCGTGATTCATTCACATCTGCGTTGTTTCTACTGCTGATCTCTTGCTTGCTGTGCTCTTCGATGATCTACATCGCTGAAGGGCATTTACAACCGGAAGTATTCCCCTCGATACCGGCAACCATGAAGTGGTATCTGCTCACGATTATCTCGGGCTGGGGTAACGTGGATCCAGTTTCTACCTTCGGTATCGTGCTGGTCGTAATTACTCAGGTACTAGCGATTGCCTTGGCGGCGATTCTGACCGGTGTGGTGGCCACTGCCTACACCACGCAGGTCGAGCGTCGTGAGGTGATGATGGAAACCGAAATTCGCGAGGCACTGGCCGACGGCATCGTGACCGAAGAAGAGCAAGTCAAACTTGAAAAACTGAAGCGGCAGTTTGGCATGAGCGACGATCAGGTTGAGGCGATTCGTCGGCAGATTGAAGAAGAAAAAGCAGAAAAAGCGCGCGGCAAAGCCTAGCCTGCGTAAAACGATACAGGTACCTGGGCAAAATGCCGAGGCCGAACAGGAGACAGCATGCTTGAATTTTTTCAGCAGTTGAACTGGTTAGTGGTTGGTCAGATCATCCTGATCGATATTCTTCTGGGCGGTGACAACGCGATCGTGATCGCACTAGCCTGCCGTCATCTCCCTGAGCATTTGCGCATGAAGGGCATCGTCGGTGGTGCGATAGGCGCGATTGTGCTGCGTGTGGTCCTGATTGCATTCGCGATCACCCTGCTCTCGGTGCCCTACCTGAAAATCATCGGCGGTATTTTGCTGATCTGGATCGGCATGAAGTTACTGCTGGATGAGGGTGAAGACGATGACGAGATTGATGGCGGCACACGCTTGATGACCGCCATCAAGACGGTGATTGTGGCCGATCTGGTGATGAGTATCGATAACGTGATTGCCGTCGCTGCGGCCGCAGAGCAAGCGCATGCCGATCATAAAATGATCTTGGTGGCGTTCGGCATTATGGTCAGTATTCCGGTGGTGATCTGGGGTAGCTCGGTTATTTTGAAGGTGATGCATAAATTCCCGATTGTTGTGACACTCGGCGCAGCACTACTCGGCTACCTTGGCGGCGCCATGATCTCGCATGATGTGGCGATCATCGATTGGAGCACGCAAAATCTACCGATGGATCTGCTGCAATTTCATGATCTCGGCGTTCACCTGAGCCTCACGGGTACTCTAGGCGCTATTCTGGTGGTAGTGATTGGCGCCTGGGTAAGCCAGAAACCGAAATCTGATGACGACGCCGCCAACGACGAGGCGAGCACCAAGGCTGGCTGACGTACCAAGGACCCTGCGCCATGAATCAGGAAATGCTCTCCGATCTGCCGGATGGTCACCACCCCTCAGCCTTATCGGGTTGGCGGCTCAAGTGGTACACGATTATTTTCGAGGCTGATACCAAGGCCGGGCAGCGGTTTGATGTATTGCTGATCTGGGCGATTCTGCTCAGCCTGCTGGTGATCATGCTCGATAGCGTGAAGGCGCTGCGTACTGATTTCGAAACAGCGTTTGATTTTATCGAATGGGGGTTTACGGTACTGTTCACCGCTGAGTATTTGGCGCGTCTGGCGTGTAGCCCACACCCGTTTCGTTATGCGAAGAGCTTCCTTGGCATTATCGATCTAATTTCTATTCTGCCGAGCTATATCGCGCTGTTCGTTCCTGAAGCTTATGTGCTGCTCGATGTGCGTATCTTGCGACTGCTTCGCTTGTTCCGCATTCTCAAAATGACCGGCTATGTGGATGAACTACAGTGGCTGATCATGGCGGTGGCTGATAGCCGCCGCAAGATTGGCGTGTTCATTTCAATTATTTTTTCCTTGGTCGTCATTCTTGGATCCCTTCTCTATGTGGTGGAAGGGCCCGAGCATGGATTTACCAGCGTACCGATCTCGATCTACTGGGCGATCACCACCATCACCACGGTGGGATTTGGTGATATCACCCCACATACGGACTTTGGTCGGCTGATCGCGTCGATGATGATGATGTTTGGTTGGGGAATTTTGGCGGTGCCGACCGGCATTGTGTCTGCCGAGATGATCGCGCAACGTGCGGTCCGCAAAACGCTGTCCGAGACCACTACCCGCACCTGCCATGCGTGTACGACGGAAGGCCATAGCGCCGAAGCTAAATTCTGCTTGCACTGCGGTGAGCAATTGACCAAGTACTTCGGTGAGGCGCCACTACTGACGCCCCGCATTGCGTTTGCTTCAGCGTTAATCTATATGATCAATGCCGATGGTAAGATCGAGCCGCATGAAATCAGCCGCTTGGTCACTGTACTAAAAAACGATCGTGAATTACTGGAAATCGCTAACCGCTACACCAAGCTGAACTCGATTGATGAGTTCCTCGTTAACTGCCAGAGTGTGCTCGACAAGGATCAGCAGCTATCCGTGCTGGTAAATTTGTATGATGCGATTCTGAGCACACGCGAACCAGCCACGCAAGAGCTCGAGCTGTTCGACAGGTTCATGCATACCTTCGAATATAACGAGCAGCAGTTTGCGCCGTATTTTCATTCGATCGCCGTCAAGAACAACCGCGCACTGTTCCGTCACTGAAGCGTGCACTACGGCACGCTTCTTTAAAGACGTTAATCTCAGGCGCAGTTAGTAGGAAGCTCTTACCCGACACCTCGGCCCAGGTCGAAGTGTCTCTCACTTCTGATCAAGATCGCGTAGCCAAAAATACATAGCGATTAAGGCTGAAAAAATAATCGTCTTCAGCACCAATCGCGCGCGCGTCTTCCTGCCACGCCGCAATGTCTTCTGCCGTTAAGCCATTACGCCCTGCCGCGAAGTTACCCAGCAGGGTCATCATGCCAACGCTATAGGTTTGGGGATCGTAGGTTAGATTCAGTAAAGGTACGATCTCGACGCTGATCTGCTCGAAGCCGGCCTGCTGCAGCCGACGCTTGAGTGACCGCGGTAATCGCGGGTGCGGGATATGTTGGTCCCAGGTCTCGAGCACGCGACGCATGCGGGCATCATCATGACTCGCCCACACGGCCGATTCCCAATCGGTATCGACCAGCGCGACCCGACCACCGGGACGGACTACGCGCGCGAGTTCGCGCAGCGCGTGGTCGACGTGTTCAACGTACTCATAGACCTGCGACGCGAGCGCAATATCAAACTGTGCGTCTTGGAATGGAAGCTGCATCACATCAGCCTGCTCAAACTTGACTGCCGCATATTGATCACAGCGCTGCTTCGCAATCGCCAACATCGGCGGTGCAATATCGAT
>Ga0208048_1000214_pt1 | contig 30762 bp, 32 predicted proteins | sample Malawi_45m_30L_FD_184163 | JGI IMG/M metagenome (GOLD analysis project Ga0208048, IMG submission 184163) | Freshwater microbial communities from Lake Malawi, Central Region, Malawi to study Microbial Dark Matter (Phase II) - Malawi_45m_30L... | ecosystem: Environmental > Aquatic > Freshwater >...
TCGCTCATGCTATGCGTCGTGCTGCTTTTTGTCCCCGACCCAGTCGTAGTGGAAAAACTTTCCTTTCGGCTGGTCGGTGCGCTCGTAGGTGTGCGCGCCGAAGTAATCGCGCTGCGCTTGGAGCAAATTCGCGGGCAAGCGCTCCGAGCGGTAGCTGTCGAAATAGGCGAGCGAGGCGCTGAAGGCCGGTGTCGGGATTCCCGAGAGCACGGCATCGGAAACAATCTTGCGCCAATTCGACTGCGTGCGCTCGATGACCTCTTTGAAATACGGATCGAGCAGGAGATTGGGGAGGGCCGGATCGCGGTCGAAGGCTTCTTTGATGCGCTGGAGGAAGCGCGCGCGGATGATGCAGCCGCCGCGCCAGATCATGGCGATTTCGCCGAAGTTCAGCGGCCAGTTCTGTTCCGCGGCCACCGCGCGCATCAAGGCGAAGCCTTGCGCGTAGGAGCATATTTTTGACGCGTAGAGCGAATCGCGCACCGCATCGATCAAGTCCTGTTTGTTGCCGTCGAAGTGCGGTTGCGGTCCTTTGAGAATCTTCGATGCAGCCACGCGCTCTTCTTTGATCGCACTGATGCAGCGGGCAAAGACCGCCTCGGAAATGGTCGAGATGGGGATGCCGGCGTTGAGTCCGTCGGTCACCGTCCATTTGCCCGTGCCTTTTTGTCCGGCGCGGTCTTGGATCACGTCGACAATCGGCGCGCTCGTCACGGGGTCCTTCACCGCGAGGATGTTGGCTGTGATTTCGATGAGAAAGGAATCGAGATCGCCCGCGTTCCACGAAGCGAAAGCCTTCTGCGTTTCATCGACGGAAAGTCCGAGTCCGTGGCGCATGATGTTGTAGGCTTCGCAGATGAGCTGCATGTCGCCGTATTCGATGCCGTTGTGGACCATTTTGACGAAATGGCCCGCGCCGTTCGGTCCGATGTAAGTCGTGCAGGGCACTCCGCCTTGGATCGGTTTGCCGGGCGCAGCGCCCTCGAGCGGTTTGCCGGACTTGGCATCGACCTTGGCTGCTACCGCGTTCCAGATCGGGGCGAGTTCCTTCCAGGATGATTCGGCGCCGCCGGGCATGAGCGACGGACCGAACCGCGCGCCCTCTTCGCCGCCGGAAACGCCGGATCCGATGAAGCGGAGCCCTTTGGCCGAAAGATCCTTTTCGCGGCGGATGGTGTCGTTCCACAGCGCATTGCCGCCGTCGATGACAATGTCGTCCTTCTCCAGCAGCGGCACGAGGCTGTCGATGACCGCATCGGTTGCCTTGCCGGCTTGGACGAGAATGATGATTTTGCGCGGGCGTTTGATCGAGGCGACGAAATCCTCGAGGGTCAGCGCGGCGTGCAAGCCACCCGGCGTGTCGGGATGCTTTTTGACGAATTCCTCGGTCTTCGCCGTTGTGCGGTTGTAGACCGAAATGCGAAAGCCGTGGTCGGCAATGTTCAGTGCGAGGTTTTGGCCCATCACGGCGAGGCCGATGAGACCGATGTCGGAAAGTTCTTTGTTCATGAGACGAAAAGGTCGCGGATTTTATCCGACCTTTCGCTTCGGGGCCAAGCCGATTGCGTCAGTCCCGGTGGTAAGGATGCCCGCCGAGGATGGTGTGGGCGCGGTAGAGTTGCTCGAGGGCGACAACGAGTGCGAGTTCGTGCTGCAGGGTGAGCGGACCGAGGGACCAAAGGAAGTCGGCCGAATCAAGCAGACGTTGGGCGTGGCCGTCCGCACCACCGAGGAGAATGGCTACCGGGCGCGCAGCTTGGCGCCACTGATCGACTTTGGCCGCCAACTCGCGACTGGCCAGTGCCGTGCCGCATTGGTGAAGAACCACGCGGAAGTGGCCTTCGCTGCCGGCCAGCAAGTCTGCGCTTTCGCGGGCGGGGTTTGACGGCTTGACCGTGATTTTTCCGATCGTGGCGAATTTGGCCAACCGCGAGAGATACTCGTCGCGCCCGTCCCGCGCGTAGGGAAGTGCCGATTTACCAACCGTGATGAGAAGCCATTTCATTGAGGAGTTGAGCGATGAGGGATGACAGTTGAGAGAGAAGGGTAACAGGCCCGGAAAACTTTTGCGGCTTGGTTGGCAACGTCTTCGACAGAAACTTCGCGTCCGAGTTCGCGTGACAGCGAGGTCATGGTGACGCCCTCTATTCCGCACGGAGTGATCACCTCGAAGCCGGAAAGATCGGATCCGACGTTCAGACCGAAGCCGTGCATGGTAATCCACTTGCGCACGCCGACGCCGATGCTGGCGATCTTGCGGTCCTCGATCCACACACCGGTCAGGCCTTCGCGGCGCTGCGCGGTCAAATCGTATTCGGCGAGCAGCGTGATGAGACCTTCCTCGATCCAGCGCAGGAAAACATGCAGATCGGGCGTCAGTTCCTGCAGGTCGAAGATGAAATAACCGACGAGTTGGCCCGGGCCGTGGAAGGTGGCCTGCCCGCCGCGGTTGATTTCCTCCACCGGATGCGGCAGCGGCACATTGCCGAGACTCGAGCGGTCGCGTTTGCGTCCAATCGTGTAAACCGGCTCGTGTTCGAGAAAAAAGATTTGGTCCGCGTCGTCGCCCGCCGCACGCGCGGCCACTGTCTTTTCCTGAATCTCGAGCGCAGGCGCGTAACCGATACGTCCGAGCCAACGCGTCTGCGGCTTGTTCATCGGATGGCGGTGGCGCGGCGGTTGAAATGCGTCATGCCGATGGCCAGCGCATCGGCCGCATCGGATGGAGGCGTCTCTTTCAGCCCGAGTATGGCGCGGATCATGAAAGCGACTTGCTCCTTCTGCGCGCCGCCGCGTCCGACCACCGCCTGCTTCACCAAACGCGGCGCGTATTCGTGGACTTCGAGGTCGTGTCCGGCCGCCACAAGCAGCGCGGCGCCGCGGGCAGAGCCGAGGATGATGGCGGTGCGGACGTTCTGCACGTAAATGATTCCTTCGATGGCGAAGCACGTGGGTTGGTGCTCCGCGGCGACGCGGGACAGTGTCTCGTGGATTTCGCGCAGGCAGTGATGTGCAGCGAGTTCGGGCGGATTTCTCACCACGCCGTAGACGATGGCCCGCAGTTTGCCCCCGGAAGCTTCCAAAACAGCATAACCCGTTCCGCGCAGGGACGGATCGACGGCGAGGACACGTTCGGGCACGTCGCTAGATTTCAGCGCGGCAAGCCCCGGAGCAAGTTCTTGGTTGATGAGCATCTCCGGAGGTGTTCCTTTTGGGCTGTGGGTTGGACACGCCGCAGATTTTTGCGCACCGCCGCGCTCGCCGGTGCGTCACTGTGCGGCCCGCGGCCTGCCTTGGCCCGCGAGACTTCGGCCGACGCCATTGTTGTCGGCGCGGGCTTCAGCGGATTGGCTGCGGCAAAGGACCTGAAAGACCAAGGCCTTTCCGTCCTCGTGCTCGAGGCCGCCGGTTCGGCCGGCGGACGGACGAAGTTGGTCGGTCTCGGCCCTTCATTGTCGGTCGACCTCGGGGGCATGTGGATACACGGCTGGCGGGGCAACCCGCTGACCGCTCTCGTTCGCCAGGGCGGTGCCCGTCTGCAGACTTTCGATTGGGACAGCGGACCCATCTACTTCGCGGAGGGATCCGTGTTGGGCGCGCGCGAGCTCGCCGCTGACGAACGCAGGCTTGCCCGCGCGCTTTCCTTTGCGCGCAGTTGGTCGGGAAAGCTTTCGAGCGATGCTCCTCTGGCCGGCGGCTTCGGGGCCTTCGCCGCCCGCGCGCGCCTGACCGCGGTTCAGCGCTTGGCGCTCGACGGCGAAATTTATTCCAACATCACCCTCGACTACGCCGCTTCACCCTCCGAGCTCTCCGCATGGTGGTGGGACGAGGGCAGGGATTTCGGCGGCGGCGACTGCCTCGTCGAGGGCGGGCTCGGCGCGCTGGCCTCGTCTCTGGCAGCCGGGTTGCCGGTGACAACGAGCGCCGTCGTCGAAGAAATCGATTCCACCGGTTCTCATCCTCGCGTCCGCCTGCGCGGCGGCGAGGAGTTGTCGGCCCGTGCCGTGCTCGTCACAGTCCCGCTCGGTGTCCTCAAGGCGGGGTCGATCCGCTTTGTTCCGGCCCTTCCGGCGCGGAAAATCACCGCGATCAGGCGCCTCGGTTTCGGCTCCTACCACAAAGCCTTCTTTCTCTTCGAGCCGGGTGTCGCCCTCCCGCGGGGACCGGTGATCCGTCTGCGCCATGGCGGCGGTCTCTGGTCCGATTGGTGCAACCTGACGGGGTTCCTCGGGAAGCCGGTCCTCATGGCGCTCAGTGCCGGGGACGCCGCCCGCCACGCCGAGCAGATGTCCGACTCGGAGGTGGCGCAGTCAGGCTGCGAATTCCTGCGGCGCTTCACCGGTTTGCCTACCGCTGCCCCGACCACCGTGTTGAGCACGCGCTGGGGGGTCGATCCGTTGACGCGCGGGGCTTATTCTTTTTCCGCGGTGGATTCCGGGCCGCACGACCGCCGCGCGCTGGCCGAGCCGCTGCCCGGCGGCGTGCACTTTGCCGGAGAAGCAGCTTCCGTGGACTACCCCTCCACCGCGCACGGCGCGTTGCTCTCCGGTCGTGCGGCGGCCCGAAGGATCTTGGCCGGGTTTCGCGTCTGATCCGGTCCACGGGGCGGGATCCCCGAATCCGGTCCGCGAAGTTTTGTTGCTGCCGCGGCTTTGTGCCGGCCTTAGCTTGCGGGGTTATTATGGCCAAAAAACTCCTGCTTTTTGACATCGACGGCACGCTCCTCCTCACCGGCCGGGCCGGAGAGCACGCTTTGCGTGTCGCCCTGCGGGAGCGCTTCGGGGTTGAGGACGATCTTTCCTCGATTTCTTTCGCTGGGTCGACGGACGGCGCCATCGTGAAACAGATGTTCGAGGCCAACGCTATTCCGCACACGCCGGAAAATGTCGCGGATTTGCTCGACGGTTATGCCCATCATCTGGCCCTCGAACTGCCCAAACGCGAGGGCCGCGTCTTGCCCGGAATCGCCGAATTGCTCGAGGCGCTGCACAAACGCGATGACTGCGTGCTCGGATTGCTCACTGGAAATATCGAGAAGGGGGCCGAGCTGAAATTGTCCCACTATGGCGTCTGGGAATATTTCGAATTCGGTGCGTTTGCCGACGATCATGTCGACCGCAACAAGCTCGGACCGGTGGCGCAATCCCGTGCGGTGGAAAGACACGGGGTCAGCTTTGACGCGCGCGACGTCTATGTGTTGGGCGACACGCCCCGGGATATCGATTGCGCGCGCGCGGCGGGATTCGTCGCCGTGGCCATCGCCACGGGAAGTTACGGCAAAGACGAGTTGGCCTCGCACCAGCCAGATTTTCTATTTGAGGATTTGTCCGACACCAAAGGCGTCATGGAGGCTTTGCTCGGGAATTGATGAAACCGCAGAGGACGCAGAGAGCGCCGAGGGGAAAGAAGTGAAGACGCCCGAAGTTTGTCCGGTCTGCGGCGAGGATGTGCCGGCTGGAGCTGCTGCCTGCCCCGAGTGTGGGGCGGATCATTTGTCCGGTTGGCGCGAGGATGCGGATACGACCGGCGGACTTAATCTTCCGGACGAGGAGTTCGATTACGAGGATTTCAAGCGTCGGGAATTCGGCGGCGACGGTGTCAAACCGGAGCCGATCGGCTGGGCTTGGTGGGCCGCGGCGGTGGCGGCACTGTTGGCTTTCATCGCCATGCTCCTGCGTGGCTCCATGTGAAATTCTCGAATGCCCGGATGAAAAACGAAGAGCGAAGTTCGGATCACAGCAATTGGCGTGCGGTCGTCGCGTCGGTTGCGGGAGCTATCATGGTCGGCGCGGGCGCGTTGTTTTTCGTGTATGCGGATCGGGCTGCAACGTCGTTTTCCGCGTGGCTTTGGGCTTCTGCACCATGGGCCGTGTTCCTGCTCATGCCCATGGGTCTTCTTCTCATTCTGTGGCTGCGCAGCAGCGTCTTTCCTCGGACCGACGGAACGGGCGTCCCGCAGACCATCGCCGCATTGGAGATGGGTCCTGGCGAGTTGCGCGACCGGCTTTTGTCTCCGCGGGTCGCGGCGGGCAAAGCGCTGCTCACCGCTTTGGGTTTGTTTTCTCTTTTTTCCATCGGGCGCGAAGGGCCGTCGGTGCAACTGGGTGCGTGTTTTATGCACTTGGCCGGACGATGGGCGCGTTTCCCGGTCCATCTCGCCGAGCGCGGGCTGATCATGGCCGGCGGGGCGGCGGGCCTTGCCGCGGCTTTCAACACGCCGATCGCCGGGCTTGTTTTTGCTTTCGAGGAAATCGGGCGCGGCTTCGACAAGCGCAACATGGGCATCGTGGTTCGCACCGTGATGCTGGCCTGCCTCTTTTGCATGATGTTTCTCGGGAACTATTATTCTTTCGGGCAAATTGACGCCGGAAGAGTGTTGCCGCCCGAGTTTCTCTCCCCGGGACCGTGGCTTGCCGTGCTGTTTATCGGCGCGGCCGGCGGGTTGCTCGGAGGTTTGTTTTCCAGATCGCTCCTCCTTCTTGTGCCACACGTGGCGGGACTGATCGGAAAAAACTTTGTTCCCGTGGCGCTGGTCGTCGGTCTGGCCTGCGCCTTGCTCGCCTGGATTTCCAATGGCGCAACTCTGGGGACGGGACACGATGCGGCGCGCGCGCTCATTGTGCAACAGAGTCCGGAGTATCTGGCGACTTTGCCGGCGGACGAAGCGGCCGCCTTGGAGGCCAGGCGCGAAAGTATCGGACCTTGGTATGCGTTGCAGCGCGCGCTCGCCAGCATGCTGGTCCTGCTGACGGGAATTCCCGGCGGACTCTTCGACCCGTCCTTCTCGGTCGGCGCGGGTCTAGGGCAGCTGAGCGCGGACTGGTTCGCTTGGAGCGGCGCCAGCTTGCAGGGGCTGATTCTGATTTGGATTGTGGCCTACTTTTCGGGGGTGGTGCAAAGTCCCATGACGTCGTTCATCATAATTATCGAAATGACTGGGGCCATTGCTTTCACGTTACCTCTCGGTGTGGCGTCCATTCTCGCCTTCGAGGTGTCGCGGCGCGTATGCCGCGTGTCGATCTACGAAGTTTTGGCACAGAATTTTCTTCGCTCCGGTCCGGAGGATCAGTCCGCACAGCGGCATCGCGCCGCGGAAAATCATGGCTGATTACGCTGCACTTCTCTCGTTGGCCGGGGAGATCACTCGCGAGTCCGACCTCGAAGGCCTTTTGGCGAAGATCCTGACCAAGAGCTTGCCGTGGATGCGAGTGGAGGCCTGCTCCATTTTCTTGGTCGACGAGGAGACGGGCGATCTCGTCATGCACACCGGTCATGGCGAGGGTGCGCCGAAACTCGGGCAACTGCGCGTCCCGGCGGGCCGCGGCATTGTCGGCACGGCGATGAAAAAAAAACACGTCATCCGCGTCGACGATGCGGCGAGCGATCCGCGCGTCTTCAAGGAGGCCGACAAAAAGTCGGGTTGGACAACCAAGGCCCTGCTGGCTGCACCTTTGCTCGACGGCAAGGAGTGTCTCGGGGTCATCGAGTTTTTGAATCCCGTGGGACGGGCCGCCTTTACCGACGAGGATGTGCGTCTGACCGAATACTTTGCGGGGCTGGTTGCGGGTGCCGTCGGTCGCGTGCGGGCGCAGGCTGCCGCTTTGGAGCGGGCCGCGTTGCAGCGTGACCTCGATCTGGCGCGCGAACTGCAGAAAGGCCTTCTGCCGCTCCAGTTTCCCTCGCCGGAACTTTCCCCGGCCATCGATCTTTTCGCTTCCCTGCAACCGGCCGAGGAAGTGAGCGGCGACCTCTACGACTTCTTCTTCATCGAACCGGGCAAACTTTGCTTTGTTGTTGGCGACGTTTCGGGCAAAGGCATTGCCGCGGGTATTTTCATGGCCATGACCCGGACTCTTCTCCGCGCCATCGCGCGGCCGGGCATGTCGCCGGCGCAGATCCTGACCCAACTCAACTCGGAGCTTTGTCGCGACAATGACGCCTGTCTTTTTGTCACCATGATTCTGGGCATCGTCGACGTGGCCACCGGTGAATTGGTCTGCGGCCTCGGCGGCCACAACGCGCCGGTGCACGTCACGCGCGATTCGGCCCAACTCGGTCCGCTCGGCGGTGCACCGCTCGGGCTCATGCCGGAGGCCAAGTTTACCGAGTGGCGGCCGGAGTTGGCTTCCGGCGATGCGCTGCTCGTTTACACCGACGGGGTCCCCGAAGCCTTGGATGAATCGCGGCAACTCTTCACCAACGAAAGGTTTCTTTCCGTTCTCCGTCCGGCCGTTCCTTCCTCCTCGCGCGGCCTGGTCGGAGAGGTGGAAAAAGCGCTCGCCGCCTTTGTCGGCGGGGCCGAACGGTCTGACGATGTCACTTTGATGGCGCTGGTGCGCCGCTCCTGAAGCCGGAAAGCGATTTACACCGCGCGTCCGCTTCGGAATCATGTCCGGTTCGATGTCCGAGATTTCCAAAGCCTACGAACCGGGAGCGGTCGAGGAGAAGTGGTATGCCAAGTGGTTGAAGCAGGGCTGCTTCTCCGCCGACCCCGCTTCGTCCAAGCCTCCGTTCTCCATTGTCATCCCGCCGCCCAACGTGACCGGCGTGTTGACGCTCGGTCATGTGCTCAACAACACCTTGCAGGACATTCTCGCCCGGCGCGCGCGGCAGACCGGCCACGAGGTTCTCTGGCTCCCGGGAACCGACCATGCGGGCATCGCCACGCAGACTGTGGTCGAGCGCCAACTGCGCAAGGAAGAGGGCAAAACGCGGCGTGATCTCGGACGCGAGGAATTCCTCAAGCGCGTGCGGATCTGGAAGGAAAAGCACGGCGGCATCATCATCAAACAACTCAAGCGCCTCGGTTGTTCGTGCGATTGGGATCGCGAGCGCTTCACCATGGACGAGGACTACTCGCGCCAAGTGCAGGAGGTTTTCGTCAAACTCCACGCCAAGGGTTTCATCTATCGCGGCAAGCGCATGGTCAACTGGTGCCCCGTCTCGCAGACCGCACTGAGCGACGAGGAAGTCATCATGAAGCCCGCCAAGGGCAAGCTTTACGTCATGCGCTACGAGGTGGCGGAGGCGCCGGGAACCTTTTTGGAAATTGCCACGACGCGTCCGGAAACCCTGATGGGCGACACCGCTGTCGCTGTGCACCCGGATGATCCGCGCTACGCGCGCTTCATCGGCCAACACGCGGTGCGTCCGTTCCCGCGCGCGGAAATCCCGATCGTCGGCGACACGCACATCGACATGACCTTCGGCACCGGCGTGCTCAAGGTCACGCCGGCTCACGACAAAACCGACTTCGAGATCGGCCAGCGCCACGGATTGGAAGTGGTCGACGTGATGAATGCCGATGGAACGCTCAACGAGTTGGCCGGACCGGAGTTCGCCGGGATGGAGCGTTTCGCCGCGCGCGAAGCCGCCGCGCAGAAGCTCGAGGAAATGGGACTGCTCGTCCGCGTCGAGGATTACGAAAACAATGTCGGCTACAGCGAGCGGGCCGACGTGCCGATCGAGCCGCGCCTGAGCGAGCAGTGGTTCCTCAAGTATCCGCAGGTTCCCGCGGCCCTCGATGTGGTGGTCTCGGGTAAAATCCGCTTCGTGCCCGAGCGCTGGGCCAAGATTTACGAACATTGGATGACCAACATCCAAGATTGGTGCATCAGCCGTCAGTTGTGGTGGGGTCATCGCATCCCCGTCTGGTATCGCAAAGACAATCCGTCGGTTGTCCATGTCGGCTTGGATGCGCCGGCCGATGCGGAGAACTGGCGGCAGGACGAAGACGTGCTCGATACTTGGTTCAGTTCCTGGCTCTGGCCGTTCGCCACGATGGACGAAGCTACGCGCAAGAAATTCTATCCGACCAACGATCTGGTCACCGGTCCGGACATCATCTTCTTCTGGGTCGCGCGCATGATCATGGCCGGGTTGGAATTCACCGGCGAGGCGCCGTTCCGCAACGTTTTTTTCACCAGCATCATCCGCGACATCAAAGGGCGGAAAATGTCGAAGAGTCTGGGCAACTCGCCCGATCCGCTCGATCTCATGGCCAAATACGGGGCGGACGGACTCCGCTTCGGTCTCATGCGCATCGCGCCACACGGTCAAGATGTGCGCTTCGACGAAAACCAAATCAAAGAGGGGCGCAACTTCGCCAACAAGTTGTGGAACGCCGCGCGCTTCCGCGAGATGCACGGCGCTTCGGCGTCGAGCAAGCCGCTGGCGGAACACAAACTCTCACCTTACTCCGTCGCCGTGCTCGTTTCCTTCGACGCCATGCACGCGGCCTATCGTCGTGCGCTGGATGATTTTCACTTCCACGAGGCGGCCTCACTGCTCTACGAATTTTTCTGGAACACTTACTGCGATTGGTTCGTCGAGGCCTCGAAAGCGGAACTCGCCGCCGGGGGCGAGGGGGCCGACGGCGTCCGTGCGGTCATGGACCATGTGCTGAGCGGTTACCTCCGGTTGCTGCATCCCTTCATGCCGCACATCACCGAAGAACTCTGGTCGCGTCTCGGTTACGCCAAGGGCGACGGCCGCGCATCGATGATTCTTTTCGCCGAACAACCGCCGGCCGATTCGCTGCCGCAACTTTCCGCCGAGGAAAAAGCCCGCGCCTCGAACGCGGTTCAAGCGGTCTACGATGCCGTGCGTGACGTCCGCGTGCTTCGCGCCGAATTCAAAGTCCCGGCAAACCAGGAATGCGGCGCTTACCTGGCCCGCGACCCGGCCTTCCAGGAATTGGATTTGTCCGTCTTTCGCTCCTTGGCCAAAGCCTCGTGCGTCGAAGAACTCGGTGCAGGCGGGCCACCCCAAAAAATGCCGCACACGCCGACACCGCTCGGTGAAATTTATCTCGAGTTGGAAATCGACGTGGCGGCGGAGCGCAAGCGCCTCGACGCGGAGATTGCGAAAGTGGACGCCGAAATCGCCAAGGTCCGGGCTAAACTGGGTGACGAATCTTTCGTCCAAGGAGCCCCCGCGCAGGTTCTCGAGACCTTCAAGAAGCGGGGCGAGGAGTGGCAAGCCAAGCGCGCCAAGCTGGAAGCCGTGCTCAATTCGCTTTAAGGGTCAAGCCATGCAACTCACCATCCGTCTGCGCCGCAATCGTGCCAGCGAAGGCTTGCGCCGGATAACCCGGGAGACTCGTCTCGATGTCGCGAACCTCGTCTATCCGCTTTTCGTGCACGGCGGCGAAGGGAACGATCCTGTCGCGAGCATGCCCGGGGTCGCGCGCCGGAGTGTTAAGGATTTGGTCCGCGAGTGCCGCGAGGCCTTCGATCTCGGTATTCCTGCCGTGGCTGTTTTTCCGGTTACCGAGGCGGCAAAGAAGGACTCGCGCGGAACGCACGCGCTTTCCCCGGACAACCTTCTCTTCCGTGCTCTGCGCGAAGTGAAGTCGGCTGTCCCCGAACTGGTCCTCATCGCCGACGTGGCCCTCGATCCTTACACGGACCACGGACACGACGGCGTTTTGACCAAGGACGGCCGTGATGTGGACAACGATGCGACGGTCGAGATTCTCCAACAGTTGGCGGTGAAGGAAGCCGAGGCCGGCGCGGACATCGTTGCGCCATCGGACATGATGGACGGGCGAGTCGGTGCCATTCGCGCCGCATTGGACGCGGCCGACCGGATCAACACTTGCATTCTCGCTTATGCGGCCAAATTTGCCTCGGCTTATTACGGTCCGTTCCGCGATGCTGTGGGCAGCAATCAGAAAACACCAATCTCCAAAAAAACCTACCAACTCGATCCCGCCAATGTGCGCGAGGCTATCCGTGAGGTGGAGCTCGACGAGCGCGAAGGTGCGGACATGGTCATGGTCAAACCGGCCGGACCATATCTCGATGTCATCCGCGCCGTGCGGGAAAACACGGAACTGCCTCTCGCAGCCTACCAAGTCTCCGGCGAATACGCGCAGATCCACGCGGCGGCCAAAGCCGGCTGGTTGGATTACGAGAAGGCGCGCGATGAGTCTTTGCTTTCGATCAAACGCGCCGGTGCCGACATCGTTCTGACCTATTTCGCCCGCGAGGTTGCGGAGCGCCTGCGCCGTTGATGCTCAGGTGTATTTGAGCACTTCCTCCACACTGGTCTCGCCGGCGAAAATGGCGTCAAGTCCTTCCTCGCGGAGAGTTCTCATACCGAGTTCGATGGCTTTCTGGCGCAGCACGACACCGGGAGCACGTTGGTTGATCATTTCGCGCAAGGTGTCACCGATTCGCAGCGTTTCAAAAATGGCTTTGCGTCCCCGGTATCCGGTTTGGTTGCAATCCTCACAGCCGTGTCCTTTGTAGAATTTTTTATCGCCGACTTCGTGGGCGGAAAGGCCGAGGAGCATGAGTTCGTCATCGGTCGGTTCATAGGGTTCGACGCACTTGGGACAAATGCGACGGACGAGGCGTTGAGCCACGACGAGTTCGAGGGATGCCGAGATCAGGAATGGTTCGACGCCCATGTCGATCAGGCGGGTGATCGCGCCGGTGGAATCGTTGGTGTGCAGTGAGGTGAAGACCAAGTGGCCGGTGAGCGAGGCTTGGATAGCGATCTGGGCGGTCTCGAGGTCGCGTGTTTCGCCGACGAGAATGCGGTCCGGATCCTGACGCAGAAACGCTCGCAGGGCGCGCGCGAAGTCCAAGCCGATCGCCTCGTTGATCGGCACCTGCATGATACCGTCGATGTCGTATTCAACCGGATCTTCTGCGGTCAGCAACTTGGACTGCGGGTCGTTGACCTCGCGCAAGCAGGCGTAAAGCGTGGTGGTCTTGCCCGATCCTGTCGGTCCCGTGACGATGATGATACCGTTCGGTAGCTTGATCATTTCGCGCAGGGTTTTCTTCACGCGCTCGGGCACGCCGAGTTTGTCGAGATCAAGTTGGACGGATGAACGGTCAAGAATACGCAGCACAACGCTCTCCCCGTATTGTGTGGGCAATGTGGAGACGCGCAGATCGACGTTGAAGGGCTTCCCGTCCTTGGTCACCGTGCGCTGGATGCGGCCGTCCTGCGGGAGGCGACTCTCCGCGATGTTGAGGTTGGAGATGATTTTGACGCGCGAGATGAGTTCGTTCCTGATCGCGCGATAGGCAAGACGGTCAGACTTGGTGAGCAGCGACTTGAGGGTTCCGTCTACGCGCATGCGGACGTCCATGAATTCCTCGAAGGGTTCGAAGTGGATATCGCTCGCCTTCGCTTTGATGCCGATGTCGATAAGGTTATCGACAATGGTCTTAACGTATTCGGCCTTTTGCTCGTCCGTCAGTCCCCCCGCCGAGACCGCTGCACCGGCTTCGCTCAGTTTCTCGCGCAGCTCTTTCTGGGTCAGGGAGGAAAATCCCTCTGCGGCGAAGTCGATCGAGTCATAGTATTGGCCGATGAGTTCCTCCACCCTTGCGACGGGCGCAACGCTCAAAGCGATATTCTGACCGGTGGCGAAGCGGAGTTCGGAAAGTTTTTCGGCGTCGAGCGGATCGCTCAGTGCGACGTAAAGCGTTCCGTCGAATTCCGCCACGGGCAGTGCGCGATGCAACCGGGCGAGGCCAACGGGAATTTTGTCCCTCAAGTTTGTTTCCAGTTCGAACCCCGAGAGGTCTATCAAGTTTGCCCCGACCGAGTTGGCTACCGCGCTGTAGAGAGAGTGCTCATCGATGTATCCGGTCTCGACGAGATAGTCTTCGGTGCTCTTTCCGCTTTGCAGAACGGCTTCAATCAGTCCCTGCCGTTCCTCTGGTCCGGCTGCGATGACGCCTTGCTCCACAAGGGTGTCGATGAGCAGATGCGGATCCATCTTACTCGGTGTCTCCCATCGTTACAGCCAGCACCTCGTCGAAGGTGGTCAGGCCCGCAAAAACCTTTTGGAAGCCATCTTCGCGCAGCGTGCGCATGCCCTGTTCCCGCGCGCGTTTGCGCAACTGGACTGTGCTGACTTGCTCCGAGCGATCGTATCCCTCTCCCATGCGGTTGATCATTTGCCTCATCTCGTCGTCCACCTTGAAAATTTCGAAGATGCCGAGACGTCCCTTGTAGCCGGTATTGCGGCACAGTTCGCAGCCCTTGGGTTTGTAAATTTTGGCGTCGGCCAGCTGGTCGGGATCGAGCTTGAGTGCGATCATTTCCGCCTCGGTGAGCACAGCTGGTTCCTTGCACTTGCAGAGTTTCCGACAAAGGCGCTGGGCCATGACGGCGCGCACCGCGCTCGAGACAAGGAACGGCTTTACGCCGATGTCGATCATGCGAGCTATGGCGCTCGGTGCGTCGTTGGTGTGCAGGGTGGAGAGGACCAAGTGGCCGGTGAGCGACGCATTGATGGCAATGCTTGCCGTCTCCAAGTCGCGGATTTCGCCGATCATGATGACATTCGGGGCTTGACGTAGCATCGATCGCAGCGCGCGGGCGAACGTCATGCCGATGTCGGACTTTACGTGCACTTGGTTGACGCCCGGCATGACGTATTCGATCGGATCTTCGGCTGTGATGATCTTGCGGCTCTCGTCGTTGATTTCAGAAAGGCAGGCGTAAAGCGTGGTGGTTTTGCCCGATCCGGTGGGGCCGGTGACGAGAATAATGCCATCGGCCAGCTTGATCAGGCCGCGGAAATACTCTTGGTCGTCGCTCATGAAGCCAAGGTCGGGAAGGGTGATCGAAAGGGTCGACTGGTCGAGCAGACGCATGACCACCGATTCGCCCTGGGAGGTCGGAATGGTGGAGACGCGGAGATCGAGTGGTTTACCTCGGACTTGGCACTGGATGCGCCCGTCTTGCGGAACACGCTTTTCGTCGATGCTCATTGTTTCCGTCATGATCTTCAGGCGGCTTATGACGGATCCGTGCAGCGTCTTCGGGAGTATCTTGTATTGCTCGAGTTCACCGTCGATGCGAAAGCGGATCCGGAAGCCTTCCTCGATCGGTTCGAGGTGGATATCCGACGCGCGCATTTCCTGCGATTTCTCCAGAAACTCCTGCACCAAACTGATTACTGCGGAGTCATCTTGGGTGCCTGCGCCGGAATCGCCGTCCATCCCCGCAGCGACCAGTCCGTCCTGCCGCGGGTAAAGCTCCGCGATCAGGTGCTCCACCAAGCCAGGATCCGCGTAAAGGAATTCGACCTCGGTCTTCAGCACGAATGGCACCGTGTCGAAGGTCTCGAAATTCATCGGATCGCCGATAAGCAACTGCACGCCGTGGTCCGTCTGGCGCAACGGCAGAATGCGGTGGCGCCGTGCCACGTCGCCCGGAACGAAGTCCTTCGATGCGCGGACCCGCGCCGAGATTTCGTCGTCGGCCAGATCGCAGAAGCTCAGGCCGTGGAAACCGGCGATGGCCTCATGAATGTCCTTTGATTGGACCGCGCCATCCTCCAACAGGGCCTCGAGCACCGGTGCACCCGGGTGATTCTCCCGCGCCGCGGCGACCTGTTCTTTGCTTACGCGGAACTGGTCCAAAAGGACTTCAAGGACTTGTTCGTCGGTGTGCACGATCGGTGGGGCGAACAGATTGGTTACGGCGTGGGGAAGGGGGTGTCAAGGAACGCCCTGCGCACCGCCGCGTTGTCTTTCGCGCGCGGCCAGCTAAAGTGGCGTCCGTTTCCTTCCCTTTCATGAGCAAATACCAGACCTACCTGATCTTCGGTGCCCCCGGCAGCGGCAAGGGCACCCAAGGGCGTGCGCTCGGCACAGTGCCGGGATACTTCCATTGCGCCTGCGGCGAAGTCTTCCGCGCCTTGGACCTCCGCACGCCCCTGGGGCAGAAATTTCTCGAATATTCCAGCCGCGGAGAATTGGTGCCGGACGAAATCACGGTGCAGCTCTGGAAAATCCGCATCGATCAGAGCGTCGAGTCCCACGCTTTCCATCCAGACCACGATTTTCTCGTCCTCGACGGCATCCCGCGCAACGTCCATCAGGCGCAAATGCTCGACGACACCATCCGCGTGCGCCGTGTGTTCCATCTTTCGTGCCCCGACCGGTCCAAATTGGTCGAGCGACTCAAGCGCCGCGCCCTGCGCGACAACCGTTTCGACGACGCCAACGAGGAAGTCATCAAGCATCGCTTGGAAACCTACGAGCAGGAATCGCGCCCCATCCTTGCCTACTACGGCGAGGATCGCCTCGTCCATGTCGACGCGACGCAGTCGCCCATGGATGTGCTCGGCAAAATTGTCGACGTGCTGGTGGAAGACCGCCGCAATCATTTCGGCGAGGAAGGTTTCAGCGCGGTGACATGAGCGGACAGTTTGAAAGCCTGCGCGCCAGCAGTCTTTTTTGCCGGCGTTGCGGGCAGGCCATGCCCGTGCGCGAGCGCCTCCTTCTCGTGCTGCCGGACAAGGAAATCTACGACTACCTCTGCACCGGTTGCGCGGATTCGGTCGGACAACGCGAAATCACCGCTGGAGAACTGGTGCAGAGACGCGCCGCACCGCGCCGGCGCATCCGGAGGTAGGCGGCCATGAGAGTCGTTTTCCTCGGCAGTGGCGACATCGGTCTACCCTCGCTGCAATGGTTGCTGCATTCGCCCTCGATCGAGGTGCTTGCCGTCGTCACCCAACCCGACCGCGCGGCGGGACGTGGCATGTCGGTGCGCGCCTCTCGGATCAAGGAATTGGCTCTTTCCCGTGGCGTCGAAGTTTTTCAGCCCCGCAAAATCCGGGAACCCGAAGCCGTTAGTCACATTGCTGCGCTCCAACCCGATTTATTGGTCGTCATGGCTTACGGACAAATTCTTTCCCAACAACTTCTCGATATTCCGCGTCTCGGCGCGCTCAACCTGCATGCCTCGCTTTTGCCGCACCACCGCGGCGCGGCCCCGGTGCACGCCGCGATTTTGTCCGGCGACCGCATGACCGGTATCACCTCCATGTGGATGGATGCCGGACTCGATACCGGCGACATCCTGCTTGCGCGCGAGATTGCCATCGCGCCGGACGAAACAGCGGGTTCCTTGCATGGCCGTTTGGCCGAACTTGCCCCGGCTGTGCTCGAGGAATCCCTGGCTTTGATCAATGCGGGCTGCGCCCCGCGGATCAAACAAGATGACACTTCCGCGACCTACGCGCCCAAACTCGATCGTGCCTACGGTCGGATTGATTGGTCGGCTACCGCGGAGGAAATCGCCCGCCGCGTGCGCGGATTCCATCCGTGGCCGGGTTGCACGGCCGATCTGCGATTGTCCGGTGGCAGGAACATCACCGTAAAGATCCACCGCGCCACAGCTTTGGAAGGCACCGCGTCGCCCGGGGAAATCCGTGATGGCCTTCGCGTCGGTTGCGGAGGCGGAGGTCTCCTTGAAGTTCTCGAACTGCAGGCACCCGGAGGACGCCCCATGTTAGCCGCCGACTTTTTGCGCGGGCATGCCGTAGAGCGCTTTGTTGCACCGCCGCTCCATCAGCAGTAACAGGCGCGAAAAAACAGGAACTGGCTGTCTCGCATGGATTGGTCGCCTGGGGCGACCTTTCCACCGATAGTTTCGCATGTCGGGGATTCGAGTTCGCCACGCTCCGCATGGCTGCCTCGCATGGATTTGAACCATGACAAAGTGATCCAGAGTCACTTGTGCTACCGTTACACCACGAGGCAATGTAAACCATTACTTGTAAACAGTTCGCGTATACGTGCCCTACGGGTGTCCTAAAGAAACCCGCAAGGATTGGGTATAATGAGCGCTGATCTCCTCTCTGACGAGCTTTTCGATGAGTCTCTGTGCTTTTTGGAAATCTCTTTTCCGCCGCCAATAGGTGAGCATCCGCTTGGTCATGTCCAAAAGGACGCGCGGATGGCGGTGCCTACCCTGCGATGCAACCTACCGGAGTCTCCCGCCTCACGGTTTGTTCCGTCCAAAGCAAACCCGTTCCGTGGGATCAAAAAGCTCTCCAAAAACTGGCAGGGGATTTGGTGATCACGGCGCTGGTTAACCCAGAGATCTCCCGTGGTTCGGCGGATGTAGACGCATGAAAAAGGCATTCCTTCTCTTGTCAATGGTGATGGCATTCGGAAACAGTGCATCCGGCGCTCTGATTCCCTACTACCGCATGAATTCGCTGGCTTTCTTGTCCTCCGATATCCTCCTCTGCGAAGAGGGTGAATACGTGAAGACGAAAAGGAAGAACGCTTCTGGATACGAGTACGAGTGTTTCGACGCCACATTTACGGTTATCAACGTGCTGAAAGGCTTTATCAAGCCCAAGGAACAAATCCCTCCCGAAGCGACGTTAGGTTTCCGGCGAGGACGCGGTAACGAGCGCCGGACTTTGGACTGTGACTTGTCTCCGAGTTGACAAGTTAAGGTTCAAAAATGACTTGTCGCTCGAAAGTTCAAGGATCATCAGATGCCCTCTTTTCAGGGTGTCTACATGATACGGAAAACAAGGGCATAAGCGATCCTAAAAAGCCTACCTAAAAGTGGTTATATCCTTAATTATGGATAACTAAGGTAGACTTGATCCATCCGTCCGATGCGAATTTATCGGGAGCGAAAACGGCGCCCGTCCATCCACTCTTGGATAGCCAGAAAAGTCTCGGCGTTCGGGGTATTCTTGCGGTGGATCCATTCGGATAGCCTCGTGCTCGCTGCCCGGGGGGCGGCCGGATTCAAGTAGGCGGAGAGTTGGGCCTGCAGCCCCCTCTTGGCTTCAAGTCGGCGCTTCGGATCCTTCATGAACCGGTCTGTTCGCGGCGTTGGCTTCCGGGGCATGAGGTTTTCGTAATCGACCTTGCGGATTCCTGCAAGTTGACACGGATCCAATAGCTATGAAGAAGGATCATACAACTGCCGCTAACTATCGTCCCCCGTTTGAAGTCTTGTTGGACTGCTGCCGCGACAACCAGATTACCCACCGCTCAAACATCGAGATGAAGCTTGCTGCCGTCTCGGTCAATGGCGCTGCCGCCCTCTACGAGCTTGGTCTGCAAGTGACGCCGAATGATCGGATCTTGCAGGTCACCTTGGAGATTCCGGTCGCAGCGGCTCATGAGGAGATGCGTTCGCTGATCGCCGAGGTGGTGGCGCGCGCCAACTCTCGCCTCCTCATCGGCCATTTCGATTTGGATATGGACAATGGAAAGCTCCGTTATCGCGTCGGCCCCGTCATCGGTTCAGCCGCGCTCAGCAACGAGACGATCATGGCTCTTACCGGAATGGCGCTCGAAATGGCCGAGCGTTACTTCCCCGCACTTACGACGGTGATGTTGGCCGGCCACACCCCCTCGGATGCCGTTTACATCTCGGAACTGACAAGAAATTTGAATTAGCAGGGATGGGATGTTCCGTTCTCTCGTGGAGACCCAACCGTCCATCAATACTCGCTGGTCTAAAAATTCGGCGAAGTGCCGCGTGAGGTGCCGTCATCACTCCGTGGCAAGCGTGCGTAGGATGCCGGCGCGACGGGCCCAAGAGGTCCGTTGGGCTGAGGAACCCGCCGCACGATTCGGACTTCCGGCGCTTTGCATGGTCAGGACAAAATGGTGACAAACGCTCTCGCGTTTTGTGCGCTCAACATATTTTGATAGGTTGGGCAATATCATCATCGTTCCAAAAGTGGTCGTGGAGGGGGCTTCAGAGGGCAGCGGCAGAATCTCCGTCAAGTTTCCGCGAAATGGCGCGCATTGACCCCAGCGCAAAGCAATCGGGGCAGGTGTCGCGCCAAGGTTAGCGCCATCCCCGTTGTTCCTCTATTTCTTGGGTGCACATAATAACTATTGCGGGCAGGGAGAGCAATGCGATGATGTCGAGTAAGGCTCGGCCAAAGAGAACACAGCGGCAGCCGTGGCAGACTCGCATTCGCGCCCCGAAAACGCACTAACTCATTCCCCAGCACCCCATACTTACCAACTACGACTACCTCGTCATCACATTCTACTTCGTTTTCATGGCGGGGATGGGGTGGTTCTTCCGTAACTTCAGCAAAAATGCGAGCGACTTCTTCCGCGGTGGCGGACAAATGACATGGTGGCTGGTCGGGGCGTCGGCCTTCATGGCTTCGTTCAGTGCATGGACTTTCACCGGTGCAGCCAGCATCGCCTACGAATTCGGGATCGTCATCCTCGTCATTTATCTGGCCAACGCGATCGGCTTCTTTCTCAACTTCACCACGTTCGGTCCCTGGTTCCGGCAGATGCGCGTCATCACCGTGATGCAGGCGATCCGGCAGAGGTTCGGTCCGGGCAGCGAACAGTTCTTCACCTGGCTGCAGTTGCCCATCCAGATTTTCTACGCCGCCATCTGGCTTTTCGGCTTGGCTGTGTTTGCCGCATCAGTTTTCGGCATGAGCCTGCCAGTCACCATCGTGGTAACCGGTTTGGTCGTGATGCTTATCGCGACGATGGGAGGATTGATCAGGTCGAGTTGAATGCCGAACGGGACTTTCGATAGATTAACGATGAGATAGAACCACGCGGTGGTTCCTACGAAGGTCATCTTGTCCATGCGCATCGCGAGGAAATAGAACGCGGTGATCGCGCCTGCCGCGTTGGCCAGCATGGTGGCCAGTCCGGTGGCCACACCGGCCGAAAGACCGAGCAACGGATGCTCCACGGCGTGACGGAGAATGTCAGGACACTTGCGCTGCAAGACAGTCAGAGCCATGAGGGCAAGGATGAGCCATCCGAGCAGGAGCGCAAATTGCCGGTCGGGAATGAGCGGCATGATCCACCAGCCGACGACTATTCCGGCGAAAGTGGCGGGCAGCAGTCTGCGCAGATCCTTCCAATTCGCGTGCTGCCGGTAAAAGAGGACAGCGAAACAATCGGCGAAGATCATGAGCGGCAGCAACGCGCCGGTAGATTCTCGCGCGGGGAAAAGCTGAGCAAAGAGCGAGACAGATACAATGCCGAATCCGGCAAATCCGGTTTTCGCCATACCCACGCAAAGAGCGGCGGTCACAGCGGCGGTTCAGACAAAAGGAGAGGAAAGTTCCGGCATGGCGCTTCAGCGGTTGCTCCAGTGGGAGGGAGAGAGCCCGGTCTGTTTGCGGAACCAACGCGTGAAGTAATTCGCATCGGAGAAGCCCAAACCGGATGCCACGGCGGCGACCCGGCGTCCTTGCCGCAAACTCGTTGCGGCGGCGCGGAGCAGTTCGCGGTCGCGCCATTGACCCAGCGTCAGGCCGGTGGCGCGCCGCACGAGGCGATTGAGGTAATCCTTTTGCAGTCCCACGCGTTTGGCCAATTCCGCCGGACGCAACCACTGGGATCCGCCGGCGTCGTCCGCGCGCCAAGCGCGCTGCAACCGTTTCATGATGGCTGCTCCGCCGGAACTTTGCGGCTCCTTGAGGCAGGCGCGGCGGCAGTTGTCCATGACCAGCAGCGCCGCGCCGCCGGCCGAAAGTTCGAGTCCTTTGCCGCTTTCCGAACATAGCGAGGCCACATGCTGGCGGATCGAGGCGAGAGCTTCGGCCGAAAGCCAGCCATGGCGGAATCCGAGCGCGCGAGGGCCTTTGCCCCCGAGGTCGGCCACGAGGCAGATGGCCCTTCGCGGGGCCTTCTCGCGGAATTCGTGGATGCGGTCGGGGGGAATAAAAAAAACCGCGCCGGGCCCGACCGGGAGTCTCTTGTGTCCGATGCGCTGCTCGCCACGCCCGCGCAGGTAGAGCAGGAGTTGGCCGTGGGCATGTCGGTGCGGCGCGTAGCGGTCGAAGGGCTGGAGGTGACGGTTGACGCGCAGCGAACGCACCGTCCAGTCCCCGCAGCGCAGGTGAAGCCGGCGCAGGACGATGGGTTGGACGGGAGCTTTCAGCATCAGCACAATAAATAAAGTCGTTTTTGTGCTTAATAAAGCGTTTTCGCCCATAGCGGGGATCCGTGGCAGGCAGTATATTGACCGCATGTCACGACCGGTTATTCTCGTCACGGGCGCAAGCCGCGGTCTGGGCCGCGGGGTGGCGCTTTCTTTGGCCAAAGAGGGCTACGATGTGGCTGTCCACTACGCGAGCAACCGCGCGGCGGCCGATGAGGCTGTGCAACTTTGTCGCGACGCGGCGCTGGACAAAGCGCAAAGGTTTTTTCCAGTTTCCGCGCAATTGGCTTCAGCTTCCGAGCGTGCGGCCATGATGGCTGCCGTGCTCGGTGAATTCGGACGCATCGACGGCTTGGTCAACAATGCGGGGATCGCGCCGAAAGTGCGGGCCGATATCACGGAGGCGGACGAGGAAAATTTCGACGAAGTGATCGCAGTCAATTTGCGCGGTCCGTATTTCCTCAGCCAGCTCGCCGCGAAGTGGTGGCTGGCCCACCCGGGTCAGTCGTTGCTTCCCGCTGGGTACAAACTCGTCTTCGTCACCTCCATTTCCGTCCATACCGCCTCGGTCAACCGCGGCGAATATTGCATTGCCAAGGCCGGCCTCGCCATGGCTGCGCAGTTGTGGTCGGTGCGACTCGCCGCTGAAGGCGTGCAGGTTTACGAGGTGCGTCCCGGGATCATGAAGACGGACATGACTGCGGGCGTGACCGCCAAATACGACAAACTCATCGCCGAAGGACTGGTGCCGCAACTTCGCTGGGGCACGCCTGAAGATGTCGGTTTGTCCGTGGCCGCGCTCTGCCGCGGGGATTTTCCGTTCAGCACCGGAGCCGTGATCGACGTCGACGGCGGGTTCCAGCTGCGGCGCCTCTGAGCTAAAGTTTTATGATCAAAATCGACCATTCCCTGACAGCGCAAAACTTGGAGAAGGCCGCGCGCGGGGTCTTTGAGGCATCGGGCCCAAAAATCAGCGCCCTGCAGAAGCGTTGGAAAGATTCCGAGGGCACCCCTGTTTTCACCATCGAGGGGCGCTACACGTCGCGCGGCTGGACCGAGTGGACGCAGGGTTTCCAGTTCGGCGCGGCCATCCTGCAGTTCGATGCCACGGGCGACGAGGAGATGCTGCGCATCGGGCGCGAGGGCACGCTGAGGCTGATGGCCCCGCACGTCACGCACGTCGGCGTGCATGATCACGGATTCAACAACGTCAGCACTTACGGCAACCTGCGTCGCTTGCTTCGCCAAGGACGGTTGCCGGCAGACGCATGGGAGGGGCATTTCTATGACCTGGCCCTCAAATCCAGCGGAGCGGTCCAAGCAGCGCGATGGACTCAAATCAGCCCGGAACTTGGCTACGTTTACTCGTTCAACGGCCCGCACTCGCTCTTCTCCGACACCATCCGGACCATGCGCGCATTGGCCGTCGCGCATCTCCTCGGTCACCGCTTGATGGCGGAGAACGACAAGGCGGTGTCGCTCCTTGGACGCATCATCCAGCACGCCGATACAACGTCGCGCTACAATGTCTATTTCGGCAAAGGCCGCGACATCTACGATCTGCGCGGACGCGTGGTGCACGAGTCGGTGTTCAATACGAACGACGGCAACTACCGCTGCCCCAGTTCACAGCAGGGCTACTCACCCTTCACCACTTGGACGCGAGGTCACGCATGGGTTCTGTGTGGCTACCCGGAGCAGCTGGAATTTCTCGAGACTTTGCCCGCCGCCGATTTCACTCCCTACGGCGGCAAGGAAGCGGTTCTGGCGCGCTTCTTGGAAACGGCGAAGGCCGCGGCGGATTTCTATCTGGAGCACACGCCGACTGACGGCGTTCCTTACTGGGATACCGGAGCGCCGGGTTTGGCCCAGATGGGCGACTACCTGGATCGTCCGGCCGAGCCATTCAACGATCATGAACCGGTGGACAGCTCCGCGGCGGCCATCTCCGCGCAGGGCTTGCTGCGTCTTGGCCGCTGGGTTGGGAACCACGGCGAACCCGAGGCAGGCAAAAAGTATCTCGCGGCGGGATTGACCACCGCGAAGACCCTTTTCGCCGAGCCTTACCTGAGCAGCGACCCGAATCACGAGGGGCTCCTTTTGCACAGCGTCTACCACCGCCCCAACGGCTGGGATCATATCCCGCTCGGGCGCAAAGTGCCTTGCGGCGAAGCGGCTATGTGGGGCGATTACCATGCCCGCGAACTTGCTCTTTACCTCCTGCGCCTCGCCGGACAGGGGCCTTATCTCACCTTCTACTCATGACCATCGCCGACCTCGCCGAAATCCAGGGCCGCACCTATCCCGCGCGGCGCCGCACGCAAAACCTCGTCGGGGGATTGTCCCCGATCCAAGCGACCAACTTCGCCATGGGCAATGTCACCCTCGAGCCCAACGGGGGACAGGTCCCGTGGCACAACCAGGAGCAGGAAGAAATCTACTTCATCGTCGAAGGCGAGGGGGAGATGTGTCTCGGCAAGGAACGCCGCGCGGTCAAAGCAGGGCAGGCGGCTTACATTCCATCGGGAGTGTTCCATCAGCTGACCAATACCGGTTCCACGCCGATGCGCATGATTTACGTTTACGGACCGTCCGGCGACGTGATGCACTGGCTTCAGGAACTCGACGGCACGCTTCCCGTGGCGGGCGTCGACGTTCCGCCGTTGCCCGCAGGAGCGCAACCGCAATGCACGAAGAAACCGGAGTAATTTTATGAAAGAACACAAAGTCGGCATCATCATGAACGGCGTCACGGGACGCATGGGGACGAATCAGCATCTGATCCGTTCGGTCAAGGCCATCATCGACCAAGGCGGCGTCAAAATCAGCGATGATGAAGTCATCATGCCCGACCCGATTCTTGTTGGACGCAGCGAGGCCAAGTTGGTTGCGCTCGCCGCGCGCACCGGCGTGAAGCGCTACACGACCGACCTCGATGCGGCTCTGAAGGACAAGCACAACATTATTTATTTCGACGCCACGCTCACCGGGCAGCGTCCGATCGGCGTTCGCAAGGCGATCGCCGCCGGCAAGCACATCTATTGCGAGAAACCCACTGCGACGACTTCAGCTGAGGCTCTTGCCTTAGCCAAGGAAGCTGAGGCGGCCGGTCTAAAAAACGGAGTTGTGCAGGACAAACTTTGGCTACCCGGCTTGCTCAAACTGAAATACCTCATCGATACTGGTTTCTTCGGCAAAATTCTCTCGGTGCGCGGAGAGTTCGGTTACTGGGTCTTCACCGGCGAGCATGAAAAGCTCCAGCGGCCCTCGTGGAACTACCGCAAGGAAGACGATGGCGGTATCATCGTAGACATGCTCTGCCACTGGCAATACGTCGTGCAAAACCTCTTCGGTGACATCAAATCGGTCAGCTGTCTCGGGGCGACGCACATCCCAGAGCGCTGGGACGAGCAGGGGAAGAGCTACAAGTGCACGGCAGACGATTCCGCTTATGCCACGTTCGAACTTACCAACGGCGTCGTCTGCCACTTCAACTCCTCGTGGGCCGTCCGCGTGAAACGCGACGACCTGCTCACGCTGCAGGTAGACGGCACGGAGGGTTCCGCCGTCGCCGGACTGCGCAACTGCACGGTGCAGCACGCTTCGGCCACTCCCCGCTGCGTCTGGAACCCCGACATGGATAGCCCGATCGACTATAAGGCCGGATGGATCACGCAGCCGACCAATGAGACCGCCGACAACGCGTTCAAGGTGCAATGGGAACTCTTCCTGCGCCACGTGGTCAAAAACGAACCGTTTCCTTGGTCGTTGCGCGAAGGCGCGAAGGGCGTGCAACTGGCCGAACTCGGGCTCCAGTCCTGGGCGGAGCGGCGCTGGCTCGACGTGCCGGCCATTATTAGGTAGGAGATCGCGCGCATGCTTTCCCCGCTCTTCGATCCCGCGTTGGCCGATAAAATTGCAGAGGCGGGCATTGTCGCCGTTCTCGTTATCGACGACGCCGGGGATGCCGTGCCTCTGGCGCGGACTTTGCTCGAGGGTGGCGTGGGTGTGATGGAACTGACGCTCCGGACCCCCGCCGCTTTGGATGCACTTCGGCACATCCGCCGCGAAGTGCCGGAAATGGTGGCGGGGATCGGAACCATTTTGCATGTCGACCAGTTGCACGCGGCGCACGAGGCCGGTGCCGCCTTCGGTGTTTCACCGGGTTGCAATCCGCGTTTGTTGTCCGCGGCGCGCGATGTGTCCTTTTCCTTCGGACCGGGGATCGCCACTCCGACCGATATCGAAATCGCCGTCGAGCACGGATGCCGGTTGCTGAAATTCTTCCCCGCGGAGCAACTCGGAGGTTTGTCTTACTTGCAGGCTATGGCCGCGCCTTACGTGCATCTCGGTTTGCGTTACATCCCGCTGGGAGGTCTCACCGTGGCCAACGCCGGAACCTATTTGAACGATCCTCTCATCGCCGCCATCGGGGGATCATGGATCGCTCCGCGCACGGCCATCAAATCGAACGACTGGGAAACCATCGCCGCCAACGCAAGAACCGCACAAGGTTTGGCCAAAGCGCGCGGCTGATGAAGGTGTGCGGAGAAGGCCGGCCGGGCCTGGTGACGGTAACGTTCCGGCAACTTTCGCCGGAGCAAATCGCAAACGCCGCGAAGAAGGCCGGCTTGCAGGTTTTGGAGTGGGGTGGCGACGTGCATGTTCCCGCAGGTGATACCATGCGTGCGCGCAGCGACAATGGGTCGGAGTTTATTGCCTACGCCACCCACGACTGGATGGAAAAGGCTTCGATCAAGACGATCTGCATCACTCCGGGAAGTCCGTGGGAAAACGGACATATCGAAAGCTTCCACGACAAGCTGCGCGATGAGTGCCTCAACCGTGAACTCTTCGGCAGTCTCTTGGAAGCCAGAGTCATCCTCGAGAGCTGGAGGATCGAATACAACGAGTCACGTCCGCATAGCTCGCTTGGCTATCAAACACCAGGGGAGTTCGCGAGGCGCAGCAACTCCGGGCTCCAGTCGCTCTCCGGGCTCCCTACGCCCGGAGTTGCCATCAACACCAACACCAACCACAAAATACAACCAGCAGAACTTCAAATCTGAACCCTCCCACTTACGAAGTCAGGCCACCATAGGGCCAAAGTTCCCTAAGGTGCCCCACTCTTCAAGTATTTTGACGTGGGCAATTGTGGTCTAACAGTCATTAAAATAACAGAGAACGCCCATATAACTTCTACCGTTACACCACGAGGCAATCAAGGGTCAGAGATATGCTCTCGTTGTGTGCGGTTTTCAACCGCAAACGCCTCGCTTCCCTTCTACTTCTCGCGGAGGGCGTCAAGGACGGCTTCGGCGGTCTGGCGATGGGTCAGTTTCGTCGAGTCGATGCGCACGGTGGCCGCTTCGCGGTAGAGTGGCGCGCGGGCTTTGTAGAGCTCCTCGACGGTTTTTTGCGGATCCGCGGTTTGTAGCAGCGGACGCTTGCTGTGTTTGACCCGCTGGTAGAGATGCTCCGGGCTGGCGTTGAGCCAGACAACAGGGCCGATTTGCTTAAGGAGTTTCCGGTTTTCCTCGATGGTGATCGCGCCGCCGCCGGTGGCGACGATGAGTCCGATGCGGCCGACGAGACTTGCGATGACTTTTGTTTCCAGCGCGCGGAAATGTTCTTCGCCGTGCTGCTTGAAGATCGCGGGAATGGACTGACCCGCTTCCTGCGCGACGAGCGTGTCGGTGTCGACAAGAGCGAATCCGGTCATCGACGACAATAGCCGCCCGACGCTGGATTTGCCGGATCCCATGAATCCGACCAGAACCAGATTGCGAAACACTTTCAGATTCTCGTCACGTTCAGGGCCTTGGGTCCGCGCTCGCTCGGTGCGAGTTCGAACTCGACGGTCTGGCCTTCTTCGAGCGTCTTGAATCCTTCGGTGCGGATCTCGGAATAGTGCACGAAGATGTCGGCGTCACCGCCATCGGGGTCGGCGATGAACCCGAAGCCCTTCTTGTTGTTGAACCATTTGACTGTTCCTTGGGGCATGCAGACGGGGTAGGTCTTTGACGCGATACTCTGCGCCCGAGGCGGTTATGGTGGAGGGGGCGGGAAGCGTCAATTGCATATTGGAAAAACGATCGCTGGGGGCCATGATCGCGCCCGCGATGAGCCGTGCCAAAAGCGTGAAAGTCGGGGTGGTGATGGGGAGTAAATCCGACTGGTCGGTCATGGGCTCTGCGTCACAACTCCTTAAACAGCTGGGTATTGCGCACGAGGCCAAGGTGGTCTCGGCGCACCGCACGCCGGACCGCATGGCGGCTTATGCCAAATCCGCGCGGGCGCGCGGCATCGAAATTATCATCGCCGGCGCCGGCGGTGCCGCGCACCTGCCCGGCATGCTCGCCGCGCACACCTCGCTTCCCGTTCTCGGCGTTCCCGTCCCGACCGGATCGCTGCAGGGTCTCGATTCGTTGCTTTCCATCGTGCAAATGCCCGGCGGAATTCCCGTGGCTACCTTTTCCATCGGCGCATCCGGCGCAAAGAACGCCGCGCTCTTTGCCGCGGCCATTCTCGCACGCGACGATGCAAAACTCGCCGCGCGTTTGGAAAAATTCCGCGCGACGCAATCGCGCGACGCGGAGAAGTCCGTCCTGCCGCGCGCATGACGACGCGAGTTCTTCCCGCAACCGACGCGGGGCAAATCTCCGCTGCCGCGGGGGAGGCGGCCGCGTTGCTGCGCGAAGGCGGAATCGTCGCGTTCCCGACCGAAACGGTTTACGGGCTCGCCTGCGATGCGCTTAATGCGGAAGCCGCTGCCGCTGTCTTTGCCGCGAAAGAACGTCCGTCCTTCGATCCGCTCATCGTGCACATCGCCGGACCGGAAAGGATCGAGACACTCTCGCCGGTGAGCGGGCGCGCGGAAGTGCTCGCCCGTAAACTGGCCAACGCGTTCTGGCCCGGTCCGCTCACCATGGTTCTTCCGGCCAAAGATCTCGTCCCCGACTTGGTGCGTTCCGGTTTGCCCACCGTTGCCCTGCGTTGCAGCGCGCATCCGGTTATGGCCGCGGTCTTGGAAAAATTGGCCCGGCCCATCGCCGCACCGAGCGCCAACCGCTTCGGGCGGATCAGTCCGGTCACCGGGGCGCATGTGGTCGAGGAATTGGGCGGACGCATCCCGCTCGTGCTCGACGGAGGTCCATGCCGCCATGGACTCGAATCAACCATCGTGGCGGTGGAGGAAGCTAAACTTGTTTTGCTCCGCCCGGGTCCCGTGACCGCGGAAGAATTGGAAGAATTCGCGCCGGTCGAGCGAAGTGCGGGCGGCGGCGATGTTTCCGCGCCGGGAATGCTCGAGAGCCATTACGCGCCGCGCACGCCGTTGCGCTTGTGGCCGGAGGGCGCGCCGGCTCCCGCCGATGCCGGACAAAGCGGACTGCTTTCTTTCGGCGCGACCGGCCCGGGCTTTGCCAAAGTCGAAGTCCTTCCAAGCGAACCCGCGGATGCGGCCCCGCTCTTTTTCGCTGCGTTGCGCCGGCTCGATTCGTCCGGACTCGCCCGCATCTATGCGCGCGAGATTCCCGAATCGGGGCTGGGCATGGCGATCATGGATCGTTTACGCAAGGCGGCGCATGAGTAAGGAAAATCTCAACACGCGCGCCGCGGGCGTTGTCGCGCTTGCCGTCATGCTCAGCCGCGTGTTCGGTCTCGCGCGCGAGTTGATCCTCGCCGCGCTCTTCGGAGCGGGGCGGGGGATGGACGCCTACATCACCGCGTATCGCGCGCCGAATCTGCTGCGCGATCTGTTTGCTGAAGGCGCGCTGTCCGTCGCCTTCGTCACCGTCTTTTCCAAACTGGATGTGGAAAAGGGTGTCAGCGCGGCTTGGGAGTTGGCCCGCAAAATGGCCACTTTGGTGTTGGTCTTCATGACCGCCGTCACGCTTCTTGGTATCATTTTTGCCGGGCCGCTCGTCAGCGTGCTCGCGCCCGGATTCGATGCAGAAAAGTCCGCGTTCGCCGTCGAACTGACGCGCATCATGTTTCCCTTTATCCTGCTCGTGTCGCTTGCCGCCCTCGCCATGGGCATGCTCAATTCGCGCAATGTCTTCGGCGTTCCCGCCCTGGCCTCCAGCTTTTACAACGTCGGCTCGATCTTCGGCGGGGTGACCATCGCGTGGCTGATTGATCCCACCTTCGGTCCACGCGCCCTGATCGGGATGGCCATCGGCACACTGATCGGTGGATTTCTCCAAATGGCCGTGCAGTTGCCGAGCCTCAAAAAAGTCGGCTTCAAATTCCATTTCGATTTCGGCTGGAACGATCCGCAGGTCAAACGCGTGCTCCTCCTCATGCTTCCGGCAGTCATTGCGGCGAGCGCGGTGCAGATCAACGTGATGGTCAACAGCGTCTTCGCCTCCTACCTCGGCGACGGTGCGGTGAGTTGGCTGTCCTATGCCTTCCGGCTCATGCAGCTTCCGCTCGGCATTTTCGGGGTAGCCATTGCCACGGTGACTTTGCCGGCGGTGTCGAAGATCGCGGCGGGCGGCGACATGGCGCACTTTCGCGAAACGTTGGGCAAGGCGTTGCGCTTGGCGCTTTTCCTCACCCTGCCTGCGACGATCGGACTGGTCCTGATGAGTGATGAAATCATCGGTCTCATTTACCAGCGGGGCAAATTCCAGTTCGCCGATACGCTGCAGACCGGCGCTGCGCTGAAATTCTACGCTGCCGGCTTGATGGCCTATGCCTGCATCAAGGTGCTCTCGCCGGCGTTTTATGCGCTCGATCGCAAGTGGACGCCGATGACGGTGAGTTTTGTCTCCATCGCGCTGAACATTTTCCTCAACTGGCAGTTGACCTTCCGTCTGGGCATGGGCCATCGCGGACTGGCTCTCTCCGTCGGCCTTTCCGCCATCGCCAATTTCCTGCTGCTCTATTTTTTCATGCGCGGGGCGGCAGGTGGAATGCCGACCGCTTCGTTGCTGAACTCTTTTGTCCGCATGCTGGTTGCTGCGGTGGGCTTGGCCGGGGCGTGCCTGGCCGGGCGGCACTTCCTCGCGCCGTGGCTCATGTCGTCCTCGCTGGTTGACCGTCTCTGGTCGCTATTCGCCGTGATCGGTGCCGGAG
>Ga0208048_1000216_pt1 | contig 30548 bp, 20 predicted proteins | sample Malawi_45m_30L_FD_184163 | JGI IMG/M metagenome (GOLD analysis project Ga0208048, IMG submission 184163) | Freshwater microbial communities from Lake Malawi, Central Region, Malawi to study Microbial Dark Matter (Phase II) - Malawi_45m_30L... | ecosystem: Environmental > Aquatic > Freshwater >...
AAGATTCGCGCAGTCCTCGAAAAAAGAGGCAAAGGCATCGGACCCTACGACACCTTGATAGCCGGACACGCGCTTGCCGCAGGCCCTCGACTCGTCACCTCAAACACCCGGGAATTCGGACGCGTCCCGGGACTCAAGTTGGAGAATTGGATTTCCCGCTAAAAGGCAACGGTCCCCGCTGCGCACAAGGTCTGGCTAACCGGACGCAAGGTGATCAAAGAGCCCTTGCTCAAGCGGCACCAGCGCTGCCTGCTCGGCTCTGAAAAAGTCCGCCTTCGTCTTGCCCATCGCCTTGCCGCGGCGCGTGTGGCAATCGAAGGCATACTCGGGGACAGGCACGTATTCCGGTGCGCTGCGCAGTTCATCGGCCAGTGTATCCGGATCAATGCCCCGCATTTCGTCGTAGACGAAGTTCTGAAGGTGATCCGCATCACGACTCTTCTTGGCCGCGCAGAGCAGGATCACGGCCTTGGAGATGAAGATGCGCCCCCGAGCCCGCCGCCCCGAGAGGTTCGCGTTGATCATGGCATACGAATCGTGGAGCGCCTTGATCTCCTGCGTGATGATGCCCCAGCAGTCCTCAGCCGACACCCTGAGGAGCCTCTTCCAGACGTAGTTGCCAAACCCGCTCGCCCAGAGCTCCAGCGCCCAGTAGCCGGCCGACTGTGTGTCACCCCGGCGGATGGCCTTCTGCATGGTAGAACTCACCTCGCCGAAATCTCGCTCTCTACTGCATGGTTCCGGCTTAGGTGGTGACACGCCAACTTACAATTCGTGGCCGGGTGACACCGGCACGACGACTGAACTCGTCCGGACCAAGTTCTGACGCGACTCGACTAATTTCTTTGCGGTGCGAGCCCGGGCAGTGATGGCCTCCCACTCGTTAGCTCTGATCGCTTCGCGCGGGGCGATCCATGAACCGCCGATGGCCGCAACAAGCGGATCCTGAAGGTAGGATTGCGCATTGGCCTCGGTCAGCCCTCCGAGCGGCAAGTAGCGAATGCACAAGTGCGCATATGGCGCAGCCATGGCCCGCAAGCAGGCGAGACCGCCTAGCTGCTCCACGGGGAAGATCTTCAGAAGACAGCAACCGTGCTCAAGGGCTGTCTCGATGTCGGTCGCGGTAGCGATGCCCGGAGCAAAGGAAAATCGTTGTTGGCGTGCCGCGGCCAAGAGTCGCGGGTTGCAACCGGGCGCCACACCAAAGGCCGCCCCCGCATCATGGGCAGCGGAGAGTTGATCGCAAGTGAGAATGGTTCCAACTCCGGCCACCATTCCAGGTGCGCCACACCGGATTGCACGCAAGGCATCGAGCGCAGTCGGCGTGCGGAAGGCTAATTCCATCGCACCGATGCCGCCCTCTAGCAGCGCACGGGCCAAGGGCACTGCGTCGTTGACGTCGTCGATGACGAGAACCGCGACGATGCCAGAGGCCATGAGGTCAGCTTCCAGATGTGGATCAAAAAGCGGAGAAGCCATTGCCTTGGCGTCAGATGATGAGCCGACTGTGCCTTCCACTCACTGCACGACGACGTCGTCAGCTGTGGGGACCGTGTAATCTCCGGCTTTGTAAATCCACTGAAGCCCCTGCATGTCCTCACGAAAGAGGGTCCATTTCACGCTGCCATCGCCATAGAGAACATTCAGGCCCTTCGGGATACCGCCAAAGAACAACGTGAACGAGGGGTTAGACGGAGTAGAGGTTGTGCGAACGCCTCCAGTGCTGTGAGTGCATCGCCAACCGCTTCCGAACCTGTAAACGTTATCCTGCATAAGCAATGTGCGCGGTCCCAAGGTGAGAACCCGTCCGGAATTAACCTTTTTACCTGGCACCGATGATGAAGTGTCGGAGTAATACTGGTAAGTGCACCGAAATAGTGTTGTGTTATTTGGATTATCAATGGGGACGGCGTTTGCGCTAGGGCATCCCCAGATTTTGAAGTCGCCGAAATATGGCCGGCACATCGCCACCAGATTACCGTAGGAATCTGGGTAGTTGCGGCCGGTTGGTGCCGGAAGCTGGCCGTTGTGGTCGGATGCATAAGCCAAGAGTGCCGCACCGCACTGGCGGAGGTTGCTTGCGCACTTGGCCCTTGAGGCCCTCTCGGCCATACCTCCCAAGGCGGGGATGAGCAGTGTGACAAGCAGCCCGAGAATCGCGAGGACAGCCAATAACTCCACCAAGGTGAGTCCTGTATCACGCGTGGAAAAGACCCCCGAGGAGCGGCAGAGACAGCGGGGCATGTTCCGGCACGAAGGCGAATGCCGGCTCCGGCTTCCTCCGGAACCGACCCGGGGCGGCGAGCCGGGCGAACCCGGGTCCGGCGAAGGCACGCCGGGCAAGCCCGAACAAATGTCCGGGCGGGATTGCGTGGTTTTCTTGTTCATGCGGAATCCTTCGCCGGACGCCCAGACTATAATGTGCCACGAACCTCCGACCAGCGACCCTTCTGCGGTGGTCTGGCGGAAGTCGGTGCCCGGCGATGGAAAATGGGGGATAGGGGCTTCAATAGCTGGTTTTTACAAGCGCTTGTATTGTTTGTCAAAGTGATTTTTGCGGCACCCGTCCGGCGACCTCTTGCTTGTTGGAAACACGCGCAAGCGCAGCGCAGGATCACGATGCCGCAGAAAGGAAATCCGGACGGCTCAGCTTGTTGGAGGACGTCCGTTGTTCCCGCCCGGGGCATCCCCTCCTCCAGTGCTTTGAGCGCCCCAACGCCGGTCTTGGCACGGTCGCGCTGCAGAGAGACGTCCTTGACAAATACAAGCGCTTGTTTCCTATTACCCCGCCTTTCATGTGATGACCACAGATCTCCCGCGAAAACCCGCTCACAATCGTTTCGGAACGCCCAGGAGGAAGAGCAAAGCGTCTCGTCGCGGACGACTCGCTGCTGCTCTCCTCAGCTGAGGTGCGTGACAATGCCCTCAGCAACTGCAAGGTCCGGACCATCAAAGAGCAGAAAATGATCGAACATCTCAATCAGACTACTCTAGCGGCCATGGTCCCCACCGAAAGGAGTGGACTGCGACGTGTCGCGCTTCGGCCGACCGCAATAGGAACAGCCGCCACGCGGCGGAGATGGCGGGCAGTCACGCCATGTGTTCTTGCCATCGCGCTGTCTTTGGCGGCCCCATGCACGCACAGTTCCGAGCGAATCCAGACGACATTCGCGGCGCAGATCGAGCCCGCAAGGGAGGCCGACCGCGCGAAGTTCCGCATTACCACATCCGGAGACGTCCGGACCGGAAAGCTGGAGACAACGATGGGTGGAGTGCTCCGGAGCCCCGATGCGGTCACTTTGTCTGGCGAGGGCGCAACGCTAAATCTCGAACTACCAAATGCACCCGCAGGCCCGGTCCTGCTGGAAATCGAGGAGGCCCACAACCGTCGTCCCCAAGCATTCGGCTACACCGTGTCCGTGAACGGACATCCCGTCTATTTTCGCACCTACCAGGAGTTGGGGGCCGGACCCAACAACTTCTTCATCGCCGTTCCACCTGCGTTTACCGCCGGGTCCGGGCCGCTCCGGATCAGCCTTCGCAGCGAGGGAGATGCGCCCTTCAGCATTTCGCGTCTGTGGGTTTACGAGGACTTCTTCGGAACAGTTGCGATCTCGGAAAACGTCTATCGGCCGATGGCGCTCTACGGGTTCAAACTGCCGATCTCGCGCGAAGGCTTTGAGAGCTACTCCCCGGTGGGACGCCTCCGGGTTGCCCAATATGCGGCCCACCCGACAGCCACGGTGCGCCAAAGAATCCGCGAAACGCTGCGGGAAGCAGCGGAATCGGGAACGCCCGCGATGCTTGTTGTCAACGGCACGCTCTGGGGTGGCATGCCTTCAGGGCCTGACGGGCAGGGCGGCTACTTCAGCGACCCGCGCTACAGCGCCACCAGCTTCGATCCGGAAACCGGCCGGTTCAACGCCTCCTGGCCCAGCATGTGGGGAAACACCGCCTCCCCGCGGCTCCAGGAGGAATCGCTCCGGGGCTTCGTGGAAAGGAGGTTCCGAAACGCGATGGCCGGGTTCGACCGCGAGCGGGACCTGCTCAAGGCCCTCTCGGGAGATTTCGGCTTTGCTCTGGTTCGTGAATGGGGCACATCCAGCTGCGAGGTCTCGCCGACCGCCGTTGAGCTGGCGGCCAAGGACGGACTGGTGCTGAACCCTGCCGATGGTCTTGACGCCAACGAGCGCCGGTGGGTTTTCAACAACGGAGTGCGGTTGTGGAAAGACTATGCGGAAAGCACCCGCGCCGCGGTCGGACGTGACAGCGTCCGGGTGGACAACGGCAAGGTCGAACTGCCGCCGACGCATCTCCGGGACCAACTCTATTCGCAACCCAACTTCCTGAGCGACTGGCCTGTCGGTCCGGAACTCTGGAGCATGGGCGAGCAGGGCATGGTGCCCGGATTCTGGGCCAGCGGCGAACTCGGGCAAGGCAAGGAATACCGCGAGGTTGCCATGTATGACTATCTCCGGGCCACCGGCAGACTCTCGATGGTGAACATGGAGCGCACCATCCTGAAGGAGGACTTCGGCGTGCTGCCCCAGCACTATGGCCGGGGATTCCAGTCGCTTGCCTTCTTCAACGATGTCGATGGGGACGAGCGCTTCATCCGCGCAGTGGACCGTTGCGGGGACCTTCCGGGACTGCCACCGCCGCACCGGGAACCGAAACTTCTCTCCGTGGACTTTCGCTATCTGAGGGCTCTGGGCAGCAAGGAGCAGGTCGCTGCCTCCGAAAATATCGCGGTTCTGCACAAGGACTCGATGGCCATCCAGGAACACCGCGTCCCGCGCCTCGCGTTGGACGACCACCGGCGGAGCGGGAAGATCCTCTACCGCATCGCGGGCGGACCGAGCGGGCTGCCCGCCGGACTCACCCTGCACCTGGAAGGTCGGATCTCGGAGGTTCGTGGAAATTTTATCGAGGTGAAAGCGGGACGCGATCCGGGCCATCTGCTGCCGGTCGCGACACTCACCGCCAAGGAACTTCCCACGCCGGACCACTGGACGATGCATGTGACATCCGAGGCATCTCTTTCCTTGGGCACCACAATGAAGGGGGCCCCCGAGTGGTATCTTGAGTTGACGCTGCAGTCCCCGAGCGCGCCGGACGCGGCCTTCCTGACAAAGCTAGCGGTCGGCAGCCAGTGGAATCAGCGCAGCGGTTATTTGGTCGCCGACGCGGGGTTGACGCTCAAGCAGCAGCGCACCTTGGGGTTATGGGTTCAGGACAGGGCCTTGGCCAACAACCTCCTCGTAGAATACGCGCGGACCGTCCTTGGCGAGGGGTGTTTTATCGAACCCGTAGACCATGGCGAAGGCGCGGTAGCGCAGCTCGTAGCGATGCGCGACGCGGTCCCGCGCGAGGCCGGGGTTGCGGAGAACGCTGCAGACATAATCCGGCGCGGTTTCTACCAGCGCGCAGCTGCACTGCTGTCCGGCGAGCTTGCACAAGTGCCCCCGGCCCGCTACGCCGTGAAAGGGGGCGGCCCGTTGGGACGCTACCCCGTGAGCGTGCGGCTTCCCCGACCAAGCGATACGGCTCTCATCACCCTGCATCGAATCGAGCCGCAGGGCGTGAATTTCTCCATCGATGCGCCAGCACCGATCCCGGTCGCACTCGCATTCACCGGCCTCGACCCGACAGTGCGCGATTGGGCTTTGGACCAGACCGCGAGTAACCGCTTCAACCTGCGCCGTCCCGTCTCCGGCGAGGAACCGCTGAAAGCAGAGCGAGGAACGATCACGATCACGGTCCATGTCCCCGCCCCCGCCACACCCCCAGCCGCTCCGGACGTTTTGGAAGGCCGCTTCCTTCATGGAGACCGAAAGAAAATCGTCATCGACACCCAGGATCTCGAAGCCACCAACCTCGATGCCCAAATGGAGCTTCCCGTCGCATCGAACGTTACCGTGGAGCGAAAGCCGCACCGGCTCAGCACTCCAAGCGCTTCGGGTAGTGACTGGCCCGAGCCGATGGACATGGTTTCGCTGCGTCTTGTGGATGGCAAAGTCGCCCACATTTCGGCTCTCTACGGCAGGGATCGCGGCACGATCCGGAGTTTCCGTCCGCCGTCCCTGGGCTCACCTCCCGATCCGGGCGGCATCGAGCTTGAGAACGGCCACCGTTACGACTTCCACTTTTCCAAGGCCACCGGCACCCGATTCGAAATCTCGGGCCTGCAGGACCACATCACCAGCTACGAGTTCCGCCATCTCGCGGACTTCCTGAAGCCCGGAGAAGAAGTCGAATTGGTCTACACACCCTACGCCACACAAGGAACCAATCCGCGGCTCCGCCTTGTGCGCCAACCTTCCAAGGTTCTGCTGGAGGAGGACTTCACCGACTCACCCGAAGGCGCGTGGAAAAAGAAGCCGGTGGAGATCACCGGGGTCGATGTCGTCCCGCACAAGCCCGAACCCAACTACCTCTACGATGTCGTCATTCCGCTCCTCAGGCCTACCCAGTTCTTCCAACCCGGGCACATCGTCTACCGGGTGAAGAGCGAAAAAGCTCTGGGCTCGACCGCCTTGGAGTTCGCCGCGCGCGCATTCGAGGACAGCAGCAAGGTCGAGTTTTTCACGAGTCCAGACGGCCATACGTGGGCGAAAGCCGGCCAATTCGACAACACTTGGCAAAATAACTACCCGCAAAGCACCGACAGCAAAACCTGGAGGTTCCCACCTCAGGTCGTCGATCTCACGGAGCATGTTCAGGGACGGCGTGATTTTTACCTCAAGATCCAGCTGACTTGCGGCGACGCCGATGACCGGTTTTGTTTCGGGCGCTTCCGGGTCATCAGCGCCGAAGACAGAGCGGACCGGCCATGACATTTCCCCGCACTTTCCCGATACCAGAAACCAGCGACCAACCATGAAACACACCACGCCCCTCTTGGCCACCACTGCGGCACTCCTCACGATGTTTGCAAGCCCTGATTCAAAGGCCGAGGAATTTACTTATCCCTATCAGCCCTACAACGAGGGCAAAATGGCACCCCAGACCTCAGGTTGGCCGCTCACGCCGGAAGCGACCGAATACCTCGCCAAGGGAGCCCACGAGCGACGTCCGGGAAGCGAGAGCGGCAAACAACAGATAGCTTATCTTCCCTACACGCCGGTTGCCGACGGCTCCGGCAATCCGAATTGGTATATCGCAGCCCACGAGAAGCTTCTTGCATCGCTGGACCGCTTCAAAGCTGAACACGGTCCGGATATCGACGTCTTACTGGTTGGCGACAGCATCACTTGGCAGTGGCTGGATATCCGCGCTCCTTACGATCAATACCCACAGCAGTTCAACGAGGCTTGGAAGGCGAACTTTGCCGATTTGAAGGCAGTTACAATCGGAGTCGCGGGCGACAAGAGTCAGGGGCTCCTCTGGAGGCTCGACCATATGGGAGCCACCGGGACGAAGTTGCCTCCCCTCAAGCCCAAGGTCGTCGTCCTCGCCATCGGCCACAACAATATGTATTTCAGCCGGGAAACCGGCGTGGATAACGCCGCCAAGGGCGTTCTGTGGTCCGCGAAAAACCTGCGCAGCAAATTCCCAGACTCGCTCATCATCGTCAGCAAGATCTTTCCAAACAAGACTCCCGGCGACGCTTTCTACAAGGATGCCGTGGCGATCAATGCCGAGTTGGACAAGCTCATTCCTGCGGAGAACGACCCGAAGATGATCCTCCAACCGGATCTCTGGTCGAAGATGACCAATGAGGACGGAACCGTGAAGCCGGAATACTTCCGCGCCGACGAACCCCCGAACAACAAGATCCACCTCTCCGTGGACGGATACCGGCTCTGGGCTGAAACCCTCAAGCCGCTTATCGCACCTGCCGTCAGCAAGCCCAAAAGCTGAGACGGTTCAACTCTTCGAGGATTTGGCCAGACGCGGGGCTGTCCCGCGGAGCCAGTCCGCCTCCAGCAAACACGGAACGTCCACCCCCTGGAGGCCGCCGGCCATGGAGCGCGTTCCTGCGACGCGATCGATGACCAGACCGGCCGCGGCATCGAAGAATCCCCACACCGCGATTCCCCTCGGATAGAAGTGGAGGTTGTTACCACCAAACGTTTCGAAGAAGAGCGCGGGGCCTTGCGAGTTCGTGGTCAACTGCCAATCCCAATAGCGTTCGCTCAAATCCATGAGGTCAATGCCGCGGTAAAACGCGCAGATGTCGCGCACCATGTTCATGGAAATCCACCCGGGCCGCGAGGAGACGCCGACCATTCCCTCGCGCAGGCCTCCGGCGGCATAGTCCTCCGCCTCGAAGTCGCTGTGCGAGCAGCCGTATTCCCGGAGGCAGGCCTTGGCGGCGTTCCGGATGTCCGTGCACAACCTCCCGACGTCAAGCGGGCTGACGAACCCAACCATGTCGAGCGGAGCTAGTCCGTTGCACGTGTAGATGTGGTGCCCGTCCCATCCGGGCACCACCTCCAGCCCCAGATCCTTGCCAGTCCAAGGGTTCTTGAGTCCGCGCCCGTCGGAGTTCATCAGGCAAGCGTAGTGGTCCCCCATCCAGCCGACCTCCTCCACACGCGACCGGATGAACTCGGCCCGCATCCTCAAGGCCGCCGGCCGGTCCCCGTCGCCGTGGCTCTCGAGGATCGCCGCCGCGCACTGGAGGGCGAGAAGCGTCTTCACGGCGAGATAGACTTGTTCGCGCCCATATTGCAGCGCCGGCGAACCATCATCGATGGTGTTGGCAACGCCCGCGTCCGGCACCCCCGTCGCCTCTGCGCCGCAGCGTTCCAAGAACAACGCGAACCGCTCGACCGTCTTGACGTGCCGGCACCAGATCGAGGCATCCCCCGTGCGACGCCAGTGCGCGTAAAGCAGGATGAGGTAGTTGGCGGTTTCCTCGACCTCCATCTCGTGGGGGTAAGCTTGGCCGTTGGCGCAGGCCATCTCGCCGCAATCGTGGGAAAGGAATTCGGCGCCCTCCCCCCGCTCGCCCAGCGTCGCCGTGCCTGCCTTCGCAAACTCCGGCCAGAAATCCAACTCGATCCCGAGCAACTCCGGCCAGACGGCGAGGTAGAACGGTGCCTGCGTGAACTCCACATCCACCGTGGAATGGAAACCACAGCTCCCCTCCCACACACTGAACCAGTCCGCTCCCCCGCGATCCACCCACCAGGTGTTCATCAGCCAGGCGTGCAGCGTCTGGGCCATCAGGCGGTTGACCGATGGTGGGAGGTTGTTGTCGAGCACGATGGCATCGACCTGACGTGCGTTGTCGAAGATGCTGCCTCCGCTGGTGCGACACCACTCGGCGACTGCGGACAAGTTTTCGAAACGCGTGCTGTAAACGAACGGACAGCGCCGTCCCCTGACCTCCAGAACCGGATCAGTCCACGTGCACCAGAATATGTCGAGGGCGCTCCGGCCGGCATTGGAGAGATCAATCTCCGCGTGGAACCCCCTCTCCCCCGCAGGGACCTGTGGCGAAAGCAAGCGGTCCCGCTGCTGCATCCGGTTGGCGGGGGCGCTGGCATCGGAATGGGCTGCCCGAACCAAACGGCTCTCGAAGCAGAAATCAAGGCAACCCGCGGGACCGGGCTCGAGATGCCCCTCCTGCGGCACGACCTCGAAGAAACACTCCACACGCTCCGCCGCCTCGAGCAGCGGAGTCCAACGGAAGTTGCCACGGAGCTTTTCCACCTCGAGGCGGATTGCCAACGCCGGAGTGGTCGAGAACTCCCGGTCACGTGGCCGGAACGGAGTGACCACGGTCAGCGTCACCTTGAGCGCATGCCGCGCCTCGATCCCGATGAAACGCGAGGTGCACGGCGTGAGACGCTGGTCGAAGAACGCGAACTTCTGCCCGCCTCGGCAAAACGGAAAAAGATGCTCCTGGCCGTTGATGCGGATGCCGGCGCGCAACTCCACCGGGCAGCCTTCATCGAACATGTCGAAGCGAATGACCCGGGCTCCCCCGCTCGCCGGATCAAGAATCAGCCCGTGCCTCGAGCCCAAGACCGAAAGCGCATCGCAAATCAGATTCATGAGGAAAGCAGCAGGGGAAGGCCGCGGAACCGCCGCAGCCGGAGGCGCATTCAAGCATAGGCCGGCAAAAAAAAACAAGCGCTTGTTTTTGGCGTTGACAGCACCCCGGAACAACAGGAAACTACCCGCATTCAAACAGGAAACCTGCGAGACCCATCACCATGAGACCGACTCCGGCGCAGTCCGCAGATCCTTGAATTCCCGTTGCCCGAATTGATGCCAGCCACTCTCGAAAGCCCGAGCCTTGAGTCACCGGAGGGGAACGCACCGGTCACTTACGACATGCATTTGATCCTGAACACACACTGGGATCGAGAATACCGCTGGTCGTTCCGTGAAACCCAAGTCCGCCTCATTGAAGCAGGGGACTTGCTCCTGTCCACGATGGAGAAGGACGAGAGGTTCCGCTATTTCCATCCGGATTCGCAGGCGTCCTTCTTGGACGACTACCTCGAGTTCCGCCCCGAGAACCGCGGGCGCGTGAAGAAGTTGGTGTCGGAGGGACGCATCCATGCCGGCCCGTGGTATACGCTGCCGGCTGAGTTTCTGGTCAGCGGGGAGTCACTCGTCCGCAACCTCCTCCTCGGGCACCGTCTCGCCGGGGAACTGGGCGGAGTAATGAAGTGCGCCTATAATGTCTTCTCTTGGGGCCAAGTGTCGCAACTGCCGCAGATCTACAGGCAGTTCGGCATGGACACGATCCTCTTCTACCGCGGCATCGACCAATCCAAGTTGGATCGGCTCGAATTTTGGTGGGAGGCTCCGGATGGATCCCGCGCCATGGGGATGACGTTCGGCTCTTACCACCGGCTTAACTTTTGGATCTACGTCTACAATCCCTACATCCGGGGCTCGAAGAGCGGCAGCCTCCCCACCGGCGAGTATGCCCTTGATGCCATCCGCAAACGGGGCGGCGTGATCGCAAAGCTCGCGGATACCTACAGCACTGACGACCTGAACTACCACGTCCTGCACCAACCGATCGCCAAGAGCATGGCGGCGGCGATGGAAGGCATGGAGACTTTGTTGGAATCGGTGAAAGACAAGGCTTCGACACGGCACTTGCTCTTCCTCCAAGGATTCGACCAAGAAAATCCCGATCCGCTGGTGTCGGATCTGGTTGATGAGATCAACGAGTTCATCGACTACGGAACTCTCAAGATTGGCAGCCTCCCCGAGTATGTTTCCCTCGTGCGCGAGGAAATGGCGCAAAACGGCGCCGAAGAGGAACTGCCGACCTTCCAAGGCGAGATGCTCAGCGTGGAGACGAATGCCGATGCCTTTGCGCCCCTCTACAACGGCGTCTTCTCTGCCCGCATGCCCCTCAAACTCAAGAATGCAGATTGCCAGCACCGTCTGGAACGATGGGCCGAACCAACCTCGGCCTGGGTTTCCCTGCTCGGGCTGGAGTATCCCAAGCGACTGCTCGACTCCGCCTGGCGCGAGATTCTGCAAAACCAGCAGCACGACGGGATCGGAGGATGCCATGTCGACCGCGTGCAACTGGCCATGGAGGAACGCTACCGCATCGCCAACGACATCAGCGAATGCGTGACCCGGGATAACCTCAAAGCCTTGGTTTCCCGGATCGACTACTCGTCACTCGGCGAGCACGAACTCGGTCTCACTGTGTTCAACACCTGCCTTTTCCCTCGCCACGAGGTCCTCGAGGTGGATGTTGATGTGCCGAAGTCTTGGGGACTGCGCGACCACGGACCCTACAAGAAGCCCCTTCTGATCGAGGCTTTCGATCCCGAAGGACGGGCCGTCCGCTGCCAAATCATGGGCGTTGAGGACGACACCTTCTACGCCTACCTCAAATACGGCAATGCCATCAGCATCGAGGCAACACGCGTCCGCCTTGCTATCGAAGTTGTCATTCCTTCCTGCGGCTACAAGGTGTTCCGTCTCCGCCCCCGTCAGGCGGCTTCTCGGCCGGTGGACAACCTCAGCATCGGAGTGAACAACATGGAGAACGAGTTCCTCCGTGCCTCGATTGCAGCCGACGGTTCCGTGTCGGTCGTCCATAAGGCCACCGGATTCGTGATGCAGAACCTCAACCACTTCGAGGACGAAGGGGAATGCGGCGGACCACTGGCCCACATCCGGCCGGACCGCGACGCCCGTTACACGACGCATGGCGAACAAGCCAGCATCGCGCTGATCACCAACGGGCCTCTCATCACCAAGTATCGTGTGGAGCGGGACTGGATGCTCCCGGAGAGCCTCGACGCCGAAAGGAAAATCCATGTCCCGCATGGCGCGCAGTGGGTGGATTACGGCGCCCTCCGCCGCGCGGAACGCAAGCGTCCGCTGCGCATCGTGACCGAGGTCACCCTGCGAAAGCTCGGACGATCTCTCGAGTTCAAGACGCGGGTCTCCAACGTTTGCCTGGATCACCGTCTGCGCGTGCTTTTCCCCACCGGACTCGAGACAGCCGGGACATGCCACGTGGACAGCCCATTCGACGTGGTATCCCGCAAGATCGCCGTGCCCGATTCCACCGGCTGGTATGAGGAGGCCGCACGCACTCTGCCCACAACGTCTTTCGTCGATGTGAGCGATGGCGTTCACGGCGCCGCGGTCCTGCATGACGGCCTCTCCGAGTATGAGGTCATGGATGAGCCTGCGCGCACGGTTGCCTTGACACTCCTGCGCTGCTTCGGGACAGCCGGCAACCCGACGGAAACCCACGCCTACCAACCGCTGGCCCAATGCCAGGGGGATCACGAGTTCCGCTATGCCGTCTATCCGCACGGCGGCCTCTGGACCGAAGGAAACGTCACCAAGGAGGCCCAGCAATTCACCACTCCGCTGCGGGCCGTCGTCTCATCCGGCAACAAGGCCGGCAAACTGCCGAAGTCCCACTCCTTCCTCGACTTGGACAGCGACACTTATGTCATCTCCGCCCTCAAGCAAGCCGAGGATGGAGGCGGGTTGATCCTCCGCGGATTCAATCCTTCCGACCGCAAGCTGGACATGAAACTTCTTGTTCCTGCACAAACAACCCGGGCGGCAGTCGTGACCCTGGAGGAAAAGGAAACCCGTGAACTGCCGATCAGCGCGGGCCGTGTCGACTGGTCCGTGCGCCGGGGCGAAATCTCCAGCCTGCGTCTCGAATCGCGTGGCTGATTCCTCGCTGCAATTCCCCGGCCTTGGCCCTGATGCCGGAACGCTTGGGTTGTGTCCGCGCGCAACCACCAGCGACAACCGCTTCACGGCCGGCCAGGCAGATGTGCGCTCGATCGCCTCGACCCGTGACGGCAAAGTCGAGTTTGTCGGATTTCCCGGCCACACGCTGGCTCTGGTCAATTCCGCCTTGGGATACCCCGCTTATTACCCGGTCCACGAACCTCCGCAGCGCGAGAGAGTGCGGGTTGTCCTCATGGACTTGGACGGCACGACTGTCCACAGCGAGGAGTTCTGGATCTGGATCATCGAACGCACCGCCGCGTCCTTGATGGGAGATGACGCTTTCCGCCTGGAGGAGGCCGACATCCCGCACGTGTCAGGACACAGCGTCTCTGAGCATCTCGCGCACTGCATAAGGAAATACTGTCCTGACAAATCTCTGGAAACGGCCCGCGGGCTCTACTTCACCTACGTCAACCGCGAGATGAAGGCGATTCTGGATGGAACGGGAAGGAAGGGCGCCTTCCGTCCGGCTCCCGGCCTCAAGAACTTCCTGCTCGGCCTCAAGCGCCACGGAATCCGGATCGGGCTTGTGACATCCGGCCTCCACGAAAAAGCCTGGCCGGAGATCCTCGACGCCTTTCGCACGATCGGCCTTGGCGACCCCGCTGAGTTTTACGATGCGATCATCACTGCCGGGAGCGCTATACGGCCTGGCGAACCCGGCACCCTCGGCGAGCTTTCTCCCAAGCCCCACCCCTGGCTCTACGCCGAGGCCGCCCGGGTCGGCCTGGGAGTCGAGTTCACGGAACGAGGGAGCGTGGTTGGCTTGGAGGACAGCGGGGCCGGGATTTGCTCCTTGCGCCTCGCGGGCTTCCGTCCCTGGGGCGTGACCTCCGGCAGCATCAGCGAAAGCGGCGCCGCCGGTCTCTGCGAGAAGCTGTTTACGGACCTGCAGGAAGCAGAGAGCCACTTGCTGCCCTGAAGGGCGCGGATGGCGGGTCGTGGTGTGATCCCGCGAACTACTCCGGGAAAGAGATGTTCAATCCCAACTCCTGCCCCTCCGACATCTTCCTGCGGATGCGGAGGTCGAGGCACTCTCTCGTCCGCGAGCCCTTTCCGGGCTCGAAAGCGTCAACGCCGCTCATCGCACCGGTGACCTCAAACAGGACTTTGCCGTCCGCACTCCGCGCGACCTCGAGACTGGTGAAGCCCCCGATGAAAGCCCCCGTCGCAGCTCCATCCACGAGTATTGCCTTGCCGTCGGCAGTGACCGTGACATCGGAGGATATCTCTTGGGGAATCTGCAGGGTCAGAAAGGCGGATCCGCTTTCGAAAATGCCGCCCCCCCATGACAAGGCAACAGATGCACCCTCCTTCCCCGCCTGCGTTGACACCTTCGCCCGGATCTCCGCTCCCGAAGGCAGCGATATCGACTGCGCAGCGGACAACTCTCCTCCGGCCTGATCCATCACCGGGTTGTTCATCCCGACAAAGCGGCCCTCCGCAAAGAAAGTCGGGTAGAAAGTCAAACTGGGAAGCCCTTGCTGGCTGATGCGAATCTCGCCCTTCGGTCCGATATCAACCGCAGGCTCAGCCGCCCCCGCCATCCACACCGGAACAATCGCCGCCAACAAGAAAGCTGCTAAGTTTTTCATGGAGTTAACGCCATGCAAGTAGCATCCGACCGTTGTGCTATTCTGGCAAAGGCAATGTTTCCAAAATACAAGCGCTTGCCATTCTTGTCAACAAGCCTGTAAATAGACCAATGATCAACCCCTCACGGGTTCCAACGCCAACGCGGACCATCTCCGACAAAATCTCCGCTCCGCTGCTGGCCTTGATCTTGGGTTTTCTGTCGATCTCCCACGCCGCGGCCGCAGGAGTCGCCGCGGCTGACCTGGGCACCGAGACCGCGAAGGGATCGACGGACCGGATCACGTCAGGCGATGTGCGCACGGAATTGCTTGATCTGTCGATCGGATCGATGCGCCCCGCCATCCGGGCGACAACCATCGCAGGCCGCGGCAGCGAGCTCTCGGTCACGCTCCAACCCCCGCCCGGGGAAGGCCCTCTTCTGCTCGAAGTCGAGGAAGTGCACAACCGGCGCCCGGAGACCTTCGCCTACTCGTTGCTGGTGGACGGACGGCCCGTTTACTTCCGGACCTATGACGAACTGGCTGCCGGGCGGAACCACTTTTTCGTGGACCTGCCAGAGGAGGCCGACCGCGAAAGCATCACGATCACATTCCGCAGCGCCAGCGCCGCACCCTTCAGCATTTCACGCCTGTGGCTTTACCGCGATTTCGAGGGCTTGGCGGAGCAGGACGGCACCTACCAGCCCATGGCAGTGGCGGAGAACCCGACATGGCTCCTACCCGAGTTCGTGACCAAGGGGCCGGACGGGAAGCCGGTGAAAAAGATGCAGGCCGCGGAAACGCAGGCACGCGCTTGGACCGCGATCAAAGAGCGCATGGCGGACGGCCCCTACTCGCCGAGCGTCCTTCAGATTATATCTTACGGAAACATGCCAGCAAAGGATGTTGACGAGGATCTGAGGCAGGCCTTGGAAACAACGGCAGCCCACGCCGTCGACCTGAACATCGCCTTCAATGCCAGCGAGTGGGGATACAGCCCCGTAGGCCCGGACGGCCTCGGGGGTTACTTCTCGGACATCAACTACAGCAAGGTTCTCTTCCGACCCGAGACCGGGGACTTCCGGCCCACATGGTTGAACACCCCCGGCAACACGACGTGGCCGACATGGAACCATCCGCAGTTGATCAAATTCTGGAATTACCGCCTTTCCAGGGCCGCCCGCAGCTACATTGACCAGCGTGACTTTTTGCGGGCTCGGGGCGCGACTTTTCCCCGCCCGACGGTCAACCAAGAATGGGGGTTCAGCGTGCGGGATCACAACGACGCTACGTTGTCGGCGGCGAAGAACGACGGGGTTCACATCGACCCGAAAAGCGAGGACCTCGACGAGGAGCAGAAGCGGTGGGTTTTTGACAACGCGGCCGACGCCGCCGCGCGCTTCGGCAAGACTTTCGACGACGCGGTCGGCAGAGACCGCATCGTGATCGACAAGGGGGAGATTTTGCTGCCGGACGGCCAGTCGGTGGATGACAATTTTTTCCAAACCTTCGCCGACGCCATCGAACCCTACTATGAGGACCAGTGGGCAGGGTGGCAGTTCGGAGCCAGCGCGTATTCATGGGCGACCGGCGAACTCCTGCCGCACCATCCGGAGGCCATCTACGATTACATTCGCGGACTGGGCAAACTGACCGGTCCCAACATCGAGCGGCTTTGCCTGCCCACCCTCGACTACTACCACGCTCTCTATGAGCGAGGTTTCCAGCAGATCACGCCGCTGAACCCGCGACCGGGCGAGACGGAAAACTTCCTCCCGCAGGGCGAAGGACTGCGCGAACGGGCAGCGCGTCCACCAGTCCACCATGACCGGAAGCTGCTTGAACTGGCCTTCCGTAAAGAAGTCGAAAGTCCGGGGCCGGATTCAATCATCGCCCGGAACGACAACGTGGAAGTTTCAACGCAGGGATTCGGCCTTGTCATGGCCAAGCCGCCGCAACCGGGCGAGATCATCTACAATGTCCGCAATGCCGAACCCACTGTGGGCGGCAGGCTCATTGTCGAACTCGATGCCCGGATTCCCAAGGACAAGGGTGGAAAAATCATCGTCATGATGGGAGAGTCTCCTTCGGCGATGTCCCCCGTCGCAACCTTCAGCGAGGCCGAAATCGGGCCGGTCCTCGATTTCACCGGAACGCAGATCGCCAAGGCGGACCTCGGGGACTCCTTCAGCAAGAAGCCGTCGTTCTTCCTCGGCATCCGGCTGGAGGGTCAATACGCCAGCTACGCCTCAATCCACTCTCTCCGCCTCGGCATCGATTGGGACCAGCGGACCGGCCCGACCAACGGCAAGATGCCCACCGTTCGAGACGTGCGCACGAGAAACCTCTGGGTGCAAGAGCGGGCCGTTTTCGAAAAAGCGGCGGAGCGCTACCGGAAATCCGCGGGAGAGGATCAGAGCTACGCCGAAGCCATGAGGTTGGCCAGCCAGGGTCTCTATCGGAAAGCCTACCAGACCATCGCAGGCGCCGAGGCGAAAATCTTACCGGCGGGCTTTGCCCTGCGGGGCTACGGAACCCTGCCTGACTATCCGGTTTCGCTGCGACTGGACAACGAGGAAGACGTGGTGCTGGTGGATTTGAAGAGTGCCGGGCCCGACGAATACTCCTTGCAGTTCCGGAGCGAGAAGCCTGTGAGCGGCATGCTTGAGATTCGCAACGTTCCGGAGCAGGCCGCTTTCGAAGCGACCCAACCGGAGCCGAATCACTATCTTTTGCGCCGCAGCGACAGCGGCGCACTGAAACCTACCGGAGGCACGGTCACCACAAAGTTCAACGTGCTTCCGGCGGAGGCCCTCAACCGCCAACTCCCCAAACTCCTTACAGGGATGGCTCTTTCATCCTCGAAGGAAGGCATCCTCATCGAGACGCAGGAGGCCGATCTGTGGTTGGACAACCCTCACTTCATCCCGGTGACCTCGGAGACGAAGTATTCACGGAAGCAGCACGGGAAGGACGGCCCGCTAACGACGGACTGGCCAAAGCAGCGGGATCGGGTCGAGATTGTCCTCGACGAATCGGGGACCGCCACCGAGGTCCGCGCCACGTTCGGCCGCGACCAGGGAAAGATCCGGTCGTTCAGTCCGCCTCAGGCGGTCGGCAAGATCCACAACGGCATCATCGAGCTTGAGAACGGCAACCGCTACGAACTGGCGAACATGTGGCACATGACCGCAGTCGGCGATGTTGCGCCCTTGAAGCCGTTCGTGCGCGCCAACTCCAACGAGGCACTATCGGCGGCCTTTTATCCAGGACGGACCGTGGGCATCGAGTTTTCGCCTTACACTTCGCACGGCCGACTGCCGAGGATGGTCAAGGTGACCTCCTCAGACCCGCCCAAATCTGGCAAGAAGTGATGCCTGTGGCCACCTCCGCAAGCAAGCTGTCCAAAGTCCACGCTTGAACAAATCCGCCCCTATTCCGACCGCGACTAGCTCCGGGGATTTGACGAAGCGCGAGAAGATCCTCTACGGGGTCGGCTACGTGCCGGACTCGATCATGAACAACACGTTCTTCGCGTTGATGATGATCGCCTACAACGTCGAGTTCGGTCTCAAGGCCTCGTTGGTGAGCCTCGCCATGAGTCTTCCACGCATCTACGAGGCATTCATCGATCCGCTGGTCGGCAGCCTCTCCGACCGGTGGAAAAGCCGTTGGGGAAGGCGCCGTCCGTTCCTGCTTGCCGGGTCCGTGCTCGGGGCGATTTTCTGCGTTGCCTTGTGGAGCCCCCCCTTCCGTGCCGGCGGGTCGTTCCTGGGTTGGCCGGGCGAATGGATGCTCTTCGGTTGGCTGATGCTGGCGGCCTTCCTCTACTACACCGCTTACGCGATCTACACAGTTCCCTACCTCGCCCTCGGGTTGGGTATGACGACGAATGATCAGGCGCGCTCGGGTTTGATGGGTTACCGCGTGGCGGCCAACAACCTGATCCTCTGCACGATCGTCCCGCTTGCCCCCTGGCTTGTTTATCAGGACTGGCTGGGCTCGACGCCCGCGCAGTCCTTGGTTGCCGTCGGCTTGCTCCTCGCGGTGCTCATTGCCGGGACAGGCGGAGTGGCTGCCTTCCTCACCCGCGAAGGCCCTGTCTCGACCATTCCGGACTCCAAGCCGGCGACGAAGCACTCGGTCCTGCGCGACTTGAAAGATGTGCTGAAGAACAAGCCGTTCCTCATGGTGGTCGGCATCGTCTCGTTCAACCTCATCAGCTTGGGCGCGATCATGAGCCTTGCGTTCTTCCTTATGTTTTCGATCGTTTACCCGGGGGGGACGCCGGAGGACAAGAACCGCATCGTGACCTTGAGTTCGGTTGGCGGCGTGGTCGGTAATATCCTCGGCATGCTCGTTGCGCCCTACGTTGCCGGGCTCTCCGCAAGGTTCGGTCGGAGGCGGCTTCTTTTGTTCGCGCTGGCCAACATGATCCTGGCCTACCTCGTGTCGCCGCTGGTCTTTTCGCCCACCTACCCGTGGCTTTTCCTCATCTTCAAATTGCAGACGACTTTCAGCCTGACCTGCGTGTGGATCCTCACCCTCTCGATGCTCGCCGACGTGAGCGACATGGATGAACTCGAAAACGGCTCCCGCCGGGACGGTCTCTTCTCCTCGATGTTCAACTGGGGAACCAAAGTCGCCATGTCGGTGAGCGCCGTCGCCGCCGGTCTGGCCATCGACTTCTCGGGCTTCGATGCCAAACTCGGATTGCAGTCGCCCGAGACCATATCGTTCCTGCGCTGGTTTTTCGCCCTCGCGCCGGTGCCATTTTTCGCCGCGTGTGTCTATTTTACCATGGTTTTCCCCTATAGTCCGGATAGGACCGCTAAGCTCCGCGCGGCCAAGTTGGCGGACGAGAGGCCGGAGCCGGCAGCCAATCCCACCTGACCGAGCATCCATGAATCCGAAGGATCGGACGAGGCCTGTTTGGTGGCATGAGGGATGCGAAAGCCGCGTCCTGATCTGTCAATACGGATTCCACCCCGAACACCCCAAGCTCGTCCACTTTCCGGCGGCTGCAGCCGCTTTCGAGGTCCGCTCCGCCGTCTCCGGTCTTGCGGTCTTTACCGGCCCCCTCCTCGAGTTCCGAGGGGATTTCGGAACTTTCTGGCGCGGCGACTTCACCGCGTTGACCGAGCCGGGGGAATACTACGTCACGATCGAAAACGAGCGCAGTCCCGGAAGCTTCCGGATCAGCAAAGGGCTCTGGGACAATCTCCAGAAGTGCTCCGCGTGGCATTACTTCGGACTGAGGCGCATGGGAGAGGACAATGTCGTGGGCAACCTCGGCGACTACCGTCTTGTCGGATGGGAGGGCGCGCGCATCGCCGCGGAGGACGGCGACCGCTACAAATACCTTGGCACAGCGTGGGCGGACGGCGATGACGGCCGCATCTATCCCTCGGCGTCGCTCATTGTCGCCCAGTATTGCGCGCTCAAGGAAACAGACCCGGCTTGGGACGGTTCAGACTGGATCTACTCGCAGGTCCGGTGGGGGCTCGACGGCGCCCTTTCGTTCCTCGAGAAAAACGGACGACCCAGATACCTGCTGGAATCGTTCCCGGAACACCAGGACAAGACATTCGACAACAGGTTTTTCAGCGGTGACGAGAAATACATGTGCGACTGCTTCGACGAGCAGCGAAGCACAAACGAATACAGCGCGACCGAGAACCATGAGGTGGTGTTTGCCTCACTGCTCATCGGACCCGCCTACGCCGCGTGCCTTTTCCGCGATCGCGACCCCGGGTTTTTCGCCCGAGTGGAGGCGCTGGTCACCATCGGATACCGGCGCATCCGCGAGGAGTTCCAACCCTTCCCGCAAAAGTATTCGCTCGCCGCCTGGATCTGGCTGAACCTCCTCATGGCTCGCCTGGCCAACGACGATTCCTACCGGGTTTTGGCCGTGGAGGAGGCGGACCGGCTCCTTGCCCTCCAACAAAACGAAATGGCTGGAGATACGGACTTCTCGGCCTCCGGATGGTTCCGCCGCGATACGTCTTCAGCCAAAAATCCGTGGGGTGAAAAACCGGAGCAGGAGGTTCTCCTCACCCCCTGGATTTACCAATGCCTCTTCGTGCTTCTGCGGGAATGCCCGCAACACTCCAACGCGCCCCGGTGGCGGGAGGCGATCCGCCGTTACGCCAGGGACTATCTGCTGGCTGTCAGCACCCGCAACGCCTTCGGCTTCACCCCGATGAAGGCGGAGAAAGACCCCTCGCCTAGCTTGAAGCGTCATCACGGGGATCTGGGCTACCAATACTTCGCCAAGATTGGCCGCCACTTCCACCAAGTCGGCAATGCGGCTTTTCTCCTGCAGGCCGGCAGACTCCTTGGCGACCGCGAGATCGAGGATGCCGCCTGGAAGCAGGTCTTCTGGTTCAGCGGCAGCAACCCTCTAGGCCGCGCCCTGATCCACGGATTCGGTGCCAACAACACCTCGCAGCAGTGGTTTTCGGAAACGCTCGGCCGAGCCTTCCCCGGCGGCTTATGCAATGGCGCTATCGGCGACGACGGGGACAACCCCGACTACACGCGATACAACGAGTATTACACCTACGGCAACCTGAACGTCCTCTGGCTGGCCACCGTCATCGGCGGGTCGGGTTTTGACAAGCCGCTGGAACTCTGGCCTGAGGAAATCCAAGAAGCCCCGCACGCCGGTGGACCGCAGCGCCATCCGCACATTTCATTCCCCGTGCGCATGAAGGGCGGCTTCACCTACCGCTTCCTTGGCTACGCACCGAACGAGGGTTCGGCGGCTCTGCGTTGGTCGATCAACGATGTTGAGGGCGGCAATGAAACCCTCGGATTCATCACGGCCGAGGGCGTCTATGCGGCGCCCCGCGTGGATCGCGAGACGGAGGTCACGGTCGCCGTCGAATTGCGCGGCAGCGCACTCCGCGCCGCAACCCGCGTCACCATCTTGCCCGCTCCCGGCCGGGTGGAAAACCTGAGATGCCACGTCGAGGGGAACAAGGTCTATCTGTCTTGGGACCCCGTCTCCCACAACGTCTCAGGATACACCATCTGGCGAAGGCTCCCGGTGAGGCAAGAGACGGCCGGAACCATCTTCGAGATGGTCGGCGCGACCGACACTGCGGAAGCCGGCTACACCTACCCCAACGACCGGATCCGCTACTACGACGACGATGTTCCGCTCGATGGACTGGAGTTCGCGGTCAAAGCCTTCCACGTCCATCAAAATCCAGGCTTCGCTTACGGTGAGGACAAGCCGGGCGGCTCGTTCTGGGCTGGATGGATGGATACGCAACATCGATCGCCCGACCGCATCTACGGATTCGGACCGGCGTCCGAGGTCGTCCGTGTGGACGCATCCGGCGATCCGGCGTCGCCGGACAACCGCGCGAAAGAACGCTTATGACAATGCTCAAAGAACCACCGGTTGACTGCCGGTCGCTGGCCCGGGTGAATCTCAAGACCGATGTCGTCATCGTGGGTGGAGGACTCGCCGGAACCTGTGCCGCCATCACCGCGGCCCGCGCCGGATCCAATGTCGTTCTCGTTCAGGATCGTCCGGTGCTCGGCGGCAACGCCTCCAGCGAGGTCCGGCTTTGGGTGCTCGGGGCCACCGCGCACATGGGCAACAACAACCGCTGGGCGCGGGAAGGCGGTGTGGTGGACGAGATCCTCGTCGAGAACCTTTACCGCAACCCTGAGGGGAATCCGCTGATCATGGACTCTGTGCTGCTTGAGAAGGTCGCCGAGGAGACCAATATCACCCTGCTCCTCAACACCGCCGTCCAAGAGGTGGAAAAGAGTGATCCGGATACGATTTCGGCTGTCCGTGCCTTCTGCCCGCAGAATGCGACCACATACACAGTGGCTGCCCCCATCTTCATCGATGCAAGCGGCGATGGTGTTCTCGGCTTTCTCGCCGGGGGTGCCTTTCGCATCGGTGTCGAATCCCGCTCGGAATTCGGGGAACTTTTCGCACCGGAGCACTCCACCCGCGAACTGCTGGGGCATTCCATCTACTTCTATTCGAAAGACGCGGGGCGCCCCGTCCGTTACATCGCCCCGTCGTTCGCTTTGAAGGACATCACGACAATCCCCCGCTGGCGCGATCTCCGTGTCTCCGACACCGGATGCCGCCTCTGGTGGCTCGAATGGGGCGGTAGCCTCGATACCATCCACGAGAGCGAGCAGATCAAATGGGAACTGTGGCGCGTTGCCTACGGTGTCTGGGACTTCATCAAGAATTCCGGGCGGTTCCCGGACGCGGCCAACCTCACGCTCGAGTGGATCGGCACGATTCCCGGGAAGCGAGAGAGCCGCCGTTTTGAAGGGGACTACATGATCCACCAGCAGGATCTCGTCGAACAGAGGATCCACCCGGATGCAGTCTCCTTCGGTGGTTGGGCCATCGATCTCCATCCATCCGACGGCGTCTACAGCCAAAAGCCGGGGTGCGAGCAGTGGCACGCGAAAGGCGTTTTCCAGATCCCCTACCGGACGATGTATTCAAAGAACGTCCGTAACCTCTTCCTCGCCGGCCGGATCATCAGTGCCAGCCACATCGCATTCGGCGCCACCCGCGTGATGGGCACCTGCGCGCACGGAGGACAGGCTGTTGGACTCGCGGCCGCGCGTTGTGCAGACGAGGGCCTTCTCCCGCGAGACTTTCTGGATACAGAACGAATGCGGAAACTCCAGACCGACCTGATCAAACTCGGGCAATACATTCCCGGCGTGGCATTGCGGGATCAACAGGACCTCGTTCTCGATGCCGACATCACCGCGTCGAGCGAACTGAGACTCGCCGGGTTCCCGGCCGGCACGGAAAATATTCGGCTCGATCACTCCGCCGCCATGATGATACCCGCCGGGCCCGGACCATTCCCCGCCGTCGAGTTTCTCGTCGATGTCGAGAGCGAGACGGACCTCACAATCGAACTGCGGGTCAGCAGCAAATCCTGCAACCACACTCCGGATGTCACCCTCGCATCGACGATCGTCCATCTCCCGCCCGGCACCGGCCGTCCCGTAGAGGTCAAGTTCGATGTGGCGATGGAAGAGCCTCGTTACGCCTTTGTCTGCCTGATGCGAAATCCCGCGGTGCTGGCACGGTTGTCCGATTCACGGGTCACCGGCATTCTTTCGCTTGTCCAGAAGTTCAATCCCGCCCTCGCCAAGAGCCCGAGCCAGGAACCGCCGGAAGGCAGCGGGCTCGAGCGATTCGAGTTCTGGCTCCCCCAGCGACGCCCTGCCGGCAAGAACCTCGCCATGCGCATCGACCCGCCGCTCGATATTTTCCGCGTGGCCAACGTCCTCAATGGCCACCAGCGCCCCGTATCGCACCCCAATGCCTGGGTAGCCGATCCCGCCGACCCTGCTCCCCGCCTTCGCCTCCAGTGGCCGGAAGCCCGCACCATCTCGAGCCTCGTGTTCTACTTCGACACGGACTTCGATCATCCCATGGAAACGGTCCTTTTGACCCATCCGGAGACGGTGACGCCTTTCTGCGTGCGTGACCTCTCGATTTCCGATGGCCGCACGGGAAAGCAGTTGGCCTTGTTGAAAGACAATCACCAGACCATCCGCACAATCCGTTTCGAGCAATCGGCCGTCACCGACGTGCTTGATATCGAGTTGACCCCGCCGGGAAACGGCGTTCCCGCCGCCCTTTTCGAGGTGCGCTGCTACGCGTGAAGGACCGGACATGAATCGCTCTCTCACCCGGCGGCTCGCACTCTCGATCATCATCCCCGCCGTGGTGGGACTTGGCGGCACTTGGTTCGCCGTCAAAGTGTTCGAATCGTATGGCTGGGCGCTCTTCCTCGGATTGCCCGTGGTCGTTTCGTTCCGTCCTCGCTCATCTTCCGCCGGACCGGGCCGGCCACGTGGGCGGCGACCTATGGGGTGTCCATGCTGGCGATCTTCGTGCTTGGGGCGATGATTCTGTTCTTCGCCATCGACGGCCTGATCTGCCTGTTGATGGCGCTGCCCTTGGCCGCCGTGCTGACTTTGTTGGGAGCGTCGGGCGGGATACCTGCTCGGAAGACGCCTATCATCAGGGTTGGCCAGCGCCGCACCGCTGCTGCTGGCGGGCGCGTTCCCTTTTCTGGTGGCCTTCGAAGGCGGTCACCTCCCGAAACCACGCCTCCACGAAGTGACCACGCGCGTTGCGGTATCCGCGCCGGTGTCCACCGTCTGGGACGAGGTCATCGCCTTCGACCGGATCGAGGAACCGCCCTCGGGAATCTTCCGGTTCGGCATCGCCTACCCGATCGAAGCGACCATCGAGGGCACCGGAGTCGGTGCCATCCGACACTGCGTGTTCTCGACCGGACCCTTCATCGAACCGATCACCCGTTGGGATGCGCCCCATGCCCTAGAATTCGATGTCATCTCGAATCCGCCTCCCATGAAAGAGCTTTCCCCGTGGGGCTGGATCGAGACTCCGCACCTGCAGGACACCTTCGCTTCCGAGCGCGGCAGATTCCGGCTGCACGAACAGGACGGCTGCACGGTTCTCGAGGGCACGACGTGGTATCGGCAGACCATCGCCCCGGACTTTTACTGGCACAGGATTTCCAATCACATCATCCACCTGATCCACCTCCGCGTTCTCGAACATATCAAGAAGAGCGCGGAGGCGAAGGCGCGCGCCGGACTGCCTTGATCCGAAGTTCTATGCGCCTCTCTCTTTTTGGATGATGGCCTGAACCTTGATCGTCAGCGCTTCCACGATTCTCTCGCAGGAGACAGAGCCGCGCTCAATTGAGGTCTTGGTCGGTTCCCCGTTTACACCTCCTGAATCCGGTTGCAGCACCGCACGGCTGCGGATCCGATACCAGGGCTTCTCGACGCGGAAATCCCGGGCGCGTCCCGGATGAAAGACGGACCCCACGGCGGCCGCGATTTCCGTCTCGCCTTGGTCGGCGTGTGAGATGCCCGCAAAGCCAGCGACGGTCCAGTAGTTCCAGTAGCACGCTCGAAGATCGGGCCAGGCAGGCCAGACTTTGTGGAGCGCTGCTTCCGCCGCCGCGCCGTTGGCTCCGTGCCCACTGAGCCAGATTTGGTTCTTGAAGCCGTGCGAGCAAAGGAGTCCGGAGAGATCTGCAAGCACCATGCTCATGGTCTCGAGGGACACCCCGAGTGTTCCCGCATATTCCCGCATTTCGTCGGCAAACCCGTAATGGACGGTCGGCAAAAGAATCGTCCCGGTGTTCTCCGCGACGCGGCGCGCGAAGTAGGTTGCCGTGTCCGAGTCAACCGAGACAGCAAGATGCGGCCCGTGGGCCTCGATCAGCCCCAGCGGAAGGATGACGGGCAAACGACGGTCGAGTTCGTCAACCTCGTCATTGGTCAACTTGGCCCACTCAATCATGGCATTTCTCCCTGCACATCATGGCGGCTCCCACGACACCCGCGTATTCCTGCAAATCGGAGACGAGGACGGGGATCTCGCGGTCCTTCGGGTAGCGGAAACTCGAACGCGCAACGTGGTCTTGGACCTGCGGGAGGAAGTGGCGGTGGGCCGCAGTCGCCCCGCCGCTGAGGATGATCACCTCGGGTGAGTATGCGTGCACCGCGTTGACCAGCAACCAGCCCAGCTTGGACGTCCAGCGCCGCAGCTCGTCGCAGCAAAGCGGGTCGCCGTGATCCACGCCCTCGCGGACCACCATCTCGAAATCAATTGAGTGCGGGTCGGACCAGTAGGCATCCGTGAGGCGCGAAGGAATCCCGCGCTGCAGACCGGAGCGCACGGCCAGCGCCAGCGCGGTGGCCGAGCAATTCATCTCCCCCGTGCCACGCGCCCCGGTGAGGCAGAGGCGGTCATCGGACGTGTTGATGACGAAGTGCCCGATCTGGGTGCCGAACATGAAGCGGGGATCTTCGGGAACACAACCATCGACCAATACTCCCGAGCCAACCCCGGTTCCCAGCGTCACCGCGACGGCGTAACGGCGCTCCCGCGCATGCCCGACGTGCTTCTCGGCAAAGATAGCCGCCAGCCCGTCGTTCGTCGCGAAGACTGGAATTCCGAAAGCCTCACGAAAGCGCGGAACGAGGGGGTAACCTTCGATTCCCTCGATTTTTCCGGGGAGATAAACCACCCCGCGTTCGGGATCCACCGGGCCGGTGAGGGCAAGCCCGATGCCGGCGATGGTCGCTCCCTCGCGGACGACAAGGTCACGAACCCGATCGATCAGAAGCTCGACGCTCGAATCGAAAGCGGTCCCTTTGACCAACGACACGGTTTCGCCCGCGAGGACGCGGCCGTTGCCGCCCACCAACCCGAACTTGATGCGCGTTCCTCCCCAATCCACTCCGACGAATGTCTTTTCGCTCATGGCATCTGCAGGATGGCCCCGTCATCGAGCAGTTGATCACGCACGGCGGCAAAAGGAAGTTCTTGGGCGGGTCGGCCGCTCTTCGATGCCATCGTGGCCACTGTGCCCGCCGCCTGCCCCTGCGCCATGCACTGGGCCATGGAGCGGATGGATGCATGGGCGTCGTGAGTCGCCGAGAAGCAGCGGCCGGCAACGATGACATTCCGGCTATCCTTGGGAATGAGCGTCCCGAGGGGGATGCCGCAGCAGTCACCATCCGGAAGGTAGGCCCACGCGGTGTCGGCGCCGCCGTGGTGGTCCTCGATCGGAGCCCCGCAGAGCGCGATCTGGTCGTCGAATTTCCGCGCCGTGAGCACATCCTCCCGGTTGATCCGATACTCCCCGTAAACCCGGCGCGTCTCGCGCACGCCGATCTGCGCTCCGAACGTCGAGAGCTGCGCCTTCTCGTAGCCAGGAACCTTGTCGCGCAGGAACCGTATGTATTCGATCGCCTGCCGCCGCCCCTCGATCTCGGCGGACGAGAGCAAGTCGGGATCCGTGGCGTTGACGACACGATCTCCGTCGCGACGGAAGGACGGGAGCCGGGTCATAATGGTAGCCGTCATGTGATCGACCGGTGTGATGTGGTCGGAACCCTCCTTTCGAGGCAGCTGGTATTGGCCGGATTCAGCCGCCTCCGCCATCAGGGCGTGGAACTCTGCCTTCCCCACTGTCTTGCGCCGCACCACATCAACGTTGCAGAGCTTGAATGTCGTAGTCAGCGTCTGCGCCGGATCGATGTCGCCCGCCAACTCGTAAGGAATACCCGCGAAGTGGCAGAGGTCGGCATCCCCAGAAGCGTCCACGAAGAATTTCGCCCGGAATCCGGCCAGACCCATCTTGGTCGCCGTCACCAGAGTGTCCGGGCGGTCTCCTTCGGTCAGCACATCCTGCACCCACGCATTGAGAAGAATGTCCACACCAGCCTCCGCCAGGAGCGACTCCCAGACGACCTTGAGATACTCAGGATGGTAGGTGACGCCCGTGCCGGCCCCATGGGTGTTCGGCCGCTCCAGCAGAGCTGCGTAGCCTTTGAGGCGCGTCATGACATCGTCGGCGATCCCCCCGACAACTTTGATGGATTTGGTCCCCGGGGTGTAGAATCCATAGAACGTGTCCAAGACCGCCGTCGATGTTCCTCCGACGAAAGGCAGGCGCTCAAGCAGGAGCGTGCGCGCCCCGTTGCGCGCGGCGGCCAAGGCGGCGACCGCGCCGGCCGAGCCGGACCCCAGGACGATCACATCGTAGGTTGCACGGATCGGGATGTTCTTGGTGTAGATGTTCATCGAGGTTCAGGAGGCTTTCAGTGGAGGTTCCATCCGGCATCGACCTCCAGCACTTCTCCAGTGATGGAGCGCGCGTCGTCGGATAGCAGGAAGCAGGCGGCTGCGGCCGCATCGGCCGCCGGGATCATCGCGCCGAGGAGATTTTGCTTGGCCGAAACGAATTCAACCACTCCGGCATCCTCGCTGGCTCTCGCACTCATCGCTGTGCGGACGAGTGCGGGTGCGATGGCGTTAATGCGGATCCCTTCCGGCGCGTAGAAGGCAGCAGCCGCGCGGGTCATAGAGATGATGCCGCCCTTGGCCGCGGCGTAGGCGATCGCCGTGAAGTGCTGCGGCTCCGGTTGGAGCGCCAGGATGCTGGTCATATTGAGGATCACTCCCCGCTGTCCTGTGATCGGATCCGGCGTCTGCGCTCGCATCACGCGCAGGGCCTCGCGGCTCATCCGATACTGCGTGGTGAGGTTGGTCGTGACCGTTGTCGCCCACCCCTCCTCGGTGCACTCGTGGAGTGGTCCATCGCCGAATCGCCTACCGCTGATTCCGGCCACGTTAAAGAGGGCCTGCAGGCGACCGAAGCGCCCCACGCACGCCTCAACGGCCGCGACGGAAGTCTGGAGGTCGACCAAATCCCCGGCGAGAAACGCCGCGGATCCACCGCTCTCCTCGATCTTTCCCGCCAAATGCCGACATTTGTCCTCGTCGCGGCCGACAAGAAATACCGAGGAGCCGGATGAAGCGATGCGGACGGCCGTTTCTGCTCCGATGCCGCTCGATGCGGTGATCAAAAACGCGCCGCCCTCTGGTCGCAAGGGGCTCATGCGCGCCGCACCGGGAGCGCGTCCGGCCGGTGCAGCGCCTTGGAGTAGCGCCGCCGCTGGTCCGCGAGCCATTCGTCGTAGTTCACGCCATAGCCGCCGAGGTGCATGTTGCGGAGCACGTGATGGCGGACGCCGCGGGCATCAAGCGCCTGGACGGTCAGTTCATTGAGGCAATGCACGAGCGTCAAGGCACCCACCGAGGAAAGCGGGCAGATGTTGTAGGTTTCGTGCTGTCCCTCGAACTTCACCGAGAGGTCTCCCAACGGCATACCGTTGTCCAAAAGAAAGCCCCGTCGTGCTTCCTGCGCGCAATGCCAGAGGGTTTTTCCGCTAGAATGCTTCGGAGGCGAATCTTTCGACTGCGCGGCAGAGCAGATGCAGACAAGCGGGTTGTCGGGATAGCGGCGGCCCCACTCGATCGCGATGTCCACCGCCGCCTGGGTCTGCCCGGTTGCGGATACCACGACCAACGGCTCTCCAGCCGCGACGCAGACTTCATCCAGCAGTTTCGCGCCAAGCCCCTCCACCTGCTCGATGGCCTGGTTGATGCGCAGTCCGTCGCTTCCAACCACATCGGTGAAGTTCGCCAAGCCATGACACAGTAGAGGATGGAAACCTGTGAGCGCGCCCATGCGGACCACGAGTTCCTCGACGGTCACCCGCGAATGGCCATTGGCATAGATGTGAACGAGGTTACCCGCAGCGAGGGAATCCGCGAAGAGGGCCGCGACTTCCTCGAGCTCTGGCTTCTGGTTCTGCGCGTTGGCGGCGATATGGGCGAGGCGCCCGGGGAATGTAAGGGTCATGGTTTGTCCTTGTTGAAGAGCTGAACGTGGTAGCTATAGCGGTCTGCCCGCGCGACGACCGACGCCCATTCCATCGGCGAGTCATCGGCAAGCCGTGTCACGCGCGTGATTTCCAAGACGACGGAGCAGTCCTCCCCGAGTTGGCGCCGCTCCGCTGCGGTCGCGGCCCTCGCGGTGACGGTTTCCCTCGCCGATGCAGCCTCAAGCCGGAAGCGGACCGCGAGATCCTGGTAAAGCGATTCCCGACGCAAGCCGGTTTCCTCCAATCCCGGCACGAGCACCGCGGGCAGGGTGTTCGTCATCAGGCAAACGGGCAGCGCATCCGAACAACGAAGGCGCCGGATTTCAACGACCAGAGTGCGCGCACCGAGCTCCAAAAGACGCGCGATTTTCGAGGGTGCCGGCATGCCCTTGACCGAGGTCCATGCCGTCGAGGGCACGCCGCCGATTTCGCTGATCGAATCCGTCCAACTTGAAACGCCCGACGGGATTCCGC